>Ga0316204_10000186_pt1 | contig 254234 bp, 232 predicted proteins | sample 6monrhotite_MG_2_FD_205661 | JGI IMG/M metagenome (GOLD analysis project Ga0316204, IMG submission 205661) | Microbial mat bacterial communities from mineral coupon in-situ incubated in ocean water Damariscotta River, Maine, United States -... | ecosystem: Environmental > Aquatic > Marine >... | reverse complement strand
GTAAATCATCGCGCGCAGCTGATCCTTGCAAGTAAAACCTTTGTTGTACTTGTCTGCTTGATGAGTTTTAACGATTCGATCAAATTCGCCTTGTGGAAGTAGTTTCAAAAGTTCTTGAAATCGGCTTGTCATAAACATGTTGCAGTCCTAGTTGTTGAGTTGGTGCTCAGGAATTATCCCATACGGCCTTGTACTGCAACACTTTCAAGCGAACTTAAATAATTATTCCGGACAGCAGTGCGCGTTCGCGGAGATGACGAATTAATAAGCATGCCCTTAGGCCGTACCCAGTAAATACTCTTTGCGCCTAGCTTCAGGAAATCGCTCTATGGCGTAGCGCAACATCGTGCGCGGCATATCGCGGTAGTGTTGCTGTAAAAATTGTTCTTCTATTTCTTGATCGCGCTTACCTACCTCGCGCAACATCCAGCCGACCGCTTTGTGCATTAGGTCATGCGTATCATTAAGTAATAGCTCGGCAAGATTGAGCGTGTCTTTGAACTCGCCGCAGCGTATGAAATGAAACGTAGCAATGATAGCGATACGCCGCTCCCATAAAGACGCTGATCTCACCAACTCATACAGCGGTTGACGTACTCGGTCAGCGAGATATACACCTACGATGTGTGCCGCACTCAAGTCCACCAAGTCCCAATTATTGATGAAAGTCGTGTGGGTGAGATACAACTCATAGGCACTCTGTTGATTAATTGCGTCGGTTTGTTTGAAATAATCCATCAGCAGCAGAAGTGCAAAAAAACGTTCTTCGTGCATCTTAGATTGCAGCAGGGTGCTAATCGTATTGAGCGATGTTTGTGGGATTTTTTTCACAAATGCGCGCAATACCGGCACTTTAATGCCAAGAAAAATATCACCTGCGCCATATTGTCCCGGCGCGGTTTTAAAAAATCGTTGAGAAACGAGTGCGGTCGCAGGATCAGCAATGCTGCGCAGATGAGATTGAATCGTGTTTAGTGAAGTCATTTATTGCCCCTGAGAAAATTGATATGCAGAAATGGTTTTACCAATAAGCAACTCGCGATAGCAAGTAGACCCAACATCCTCCCCCGCTGCACCCGCAACCACCATCAGCGGAAGCAAATGTTCGCTACGCGGATGACAGGCGTTCGCCCCCGGCGCTTCGTGCCAATGGCTTAACAAGCGTTCTCGTTCGGTGGCAGGTGCGCTGATGGCAGTGCGCAACCAAGAATCAAACTGCGCAGAAGCTTGATTCGCAGCCGGATCGGGGACTAAAAACTCATTCAGATTATGATAACTCATGCCGCTACCCACAATCAGTACACCTTCATCGCGCAATGGCGCGAGGGCATGTCCCATGGCGAGATGATAAACAGGGTCGAGATCTTGTTGCAAAGAGAGCTGCACGATGGGTACATCGGCATCTGGGTAGATGAGTTTGAAAGGAATAAATACGCCGTGATCCAATCCCCGCTGCTGTTCTTGCGCTGAATTGATGCCCGCGCCTGCGAGCAACTCATGTACTCGTGCCGCGACAGCAGAGGAGCCGCAGGCGGGATAAGTTAAATGATAAGTGTGCTCGGGAAAGCCGTAGTAATCGTATAGCAGCGAGTATTTTTCACCGTTGAGCACTGTCGGCTCGGCACACTCCCAATGCGCAGAAATAACTAACACCGCCTTGGGCAGCGCACCGACTCGGTCTGGAATCGCACGCAAAAAAGCGCCCATTTGATCCCACATAGTAGGCGGAAATCCAGGCATAACATCCATAAAAAAACACGGGCCACCGCCGTGGGGAATATAGAGCGTAGGTAAACGTGAGGAGGTGGTCATCGTAAATCCTTTCTCGTTCAGTCCGGACGGTGAATAGCGCCGAGTAAATTCTCTGCTTGTAGCGGGTTAGATGCAAGCACTCATTTTTAGTAAGCACTTTCACCGACACAGCAATGGGCTGGCTGATGTGAGCGAAGCAATGGACGGATTTTCCTGCTGTGCGATGTGCTGGGAATGTTGTTACTGTTAAAAGTTGCGACTTGGAATTAAATATAACAAAATGAGCAGGATTGATTTTTACTGGCTTTGTTATTGAATTATTTTTAGGGTGTGCCAAATTTCAGCGCACCTTTAAGAACATGAGATTGTATATTCGATTCTTGTTCCCACACCTCGAAGGTGCTTTTTAAGACATTTTTTAGAGCGTCTACTTTACGTTAGAAGCAACAACAGCAAAACAAAAGGAGCTTGTAATGCCTAAGATAGTAGATAAGCTGACCGAAGCAGAAGAAAAAGTTGAAAAGGAATTAAGAAATATGTTCACTGAAGAACAAATGAGCGCATATTTTTTAACAAAAACAATTAGAAGCCAGTACCAATTTGATGATGAATTTATTTCCAATTGGTATGAGGGAATATTTAATAAAAAACCAGAACATATAGAAAATGCAAGACGTGAACTTGTTCAGTCATATACAAATATGCTTATGTTTGAAAATAAGTATAGATTCCACCTTGATTATTGGCTTAGGCAATACCAAGAAAATCTTATAACTGAAATGGAGTATTTTTTTGGTGGAGATCCAGGCAAATAAAATGCTTCTAACAAGTGCATCAAGTTCGTTCGCTCTCGCTCTCTGGGGCTTTCAAAAGCGGCGTTTCACTCTGCTTTTGAAAGTCCCTTATGCTAATCGTTAGGTGGTAAATAAATTAGGTGCAATATTCAAACAACATATGTAAATTATTAGGAGCAAATGATAATGGCTGAAGTTTCTGTGAGTATTGATGTGGCCGACATGGAAAAAGCTATTTTGTTTTACACGAAAGCATTAGGTTGCATTGAGCTTCGAGTAGGAGAAGATACAACAAAACTGAGTGCTGATAATGTGAGTATATTTTTATTAAAGAAAGAATCAAAATCAAACCCATTTATATCTGGCATCTCATCACGAAATTATGAACGGCATTGGACACCGGTTCACTTGGATTTCAATGTATCTAAAATCGAAGAGATAGTATCTCTGGTGAAAGAGTATGGTGGTGTTAATGAAGGCTCTGAATCAGGCGATTGGGGTGCGGTTGAATTCTGTGCAGACCCTTTTGGAAATGGGTTTTGTTTATGTCAGATAAACAGTTAGCTCGCGTAGGGCGCAATAACCAACAGGCATTGCGCCGCATTTAATCGTCGTGCTTCAAGCCCACATCATTTCCTCCCGCCCAATCCTTCGCGTAAATTCCCTCCTCGACCAAACGGCGAAAGGTCGAATACGGCCAGCCTGCGACACGAGAAACAAGGCCGTGCTTTACTGGATTTATATGCACATAATCCATGTGGGCCGCATAGTCGCGCTCATCTCGAATCAGGGGTTCCCAAATCGTCGCTGCCAGACACCTCTCTCACCACGCCGAAGGCGGACTTCCGATATTCTTTCGGTGCGCGGCAAAGCCTTGGAAAATTCCATTTTGATCAGCCGCCAACGCGTCGCGTAATCCGCATCTCCCTGTGGCAATTCGATGACACAATGTAAATGTTCGGGCAATACGACCCATCCGTGAATTTTGAAAGGATGGCGTTGCCGGACGGAGTTTACGGATGCGCGCAATAATTCGATGTAACGAGTCAATAAATCATTGCCCTGCCGTTGCAGCAGGTTGACGGTAAAAAAATAGGTTCCGCCTGGATGCCAGGCGCGTCGGTAGTCAGGCATAAGGAAAGTATCTCTGAGGTGGTCATTCGGCGCAATGCCCGTTGGTTATTGCACCCTACTCGGGCTACGCGGGCTAAATCAATCGGGAGAGGTTAAGTTGAAATGAAAAAGCAATAAACTCATAAACTCAATGTCTTGCGGTGGTGAGAAAAACAATCTATTCTGGCCCCGTGCTTGCCAATTTTTTGGAATATTTTTGCCCAGTCCTTTCTTGAAACTTCCCGCCGTCTGCTTGTTGCTGTCCATCTGCGTATCGGCAAGCGCTAGCGTTTTCGATCAGACCCTCGACCTATTCAACAAAGCAGAGGCGGAGGGTAAAGCGACTTGGCTGCTGAATATAGACAACGATTCGTTTTTTTTAAACAGAGACGACAAGTTTTATACCAGCGGAATACAGATTGCGCGGCAATATCAGCTGCGTGATGCAGCGCAATCCACCACTATGGGCTGGCGCTTCGGGCAGCAACTTTATACTGCATCTGACATCAAGCTGACACCCGCACAGGTCGGGCCGCCCGACCATCCTTATGCGGGGTGGTTATATTTTGGGGTGTACAAGGATACGCACCATGGCAACGGGACTTACCTGAGACTGGGGCTAGATCTCGGTTGCCTCGGCCCATGCGCGGGTGGCTGGTGGATGCAATCTACATTGCATCACATCCTGAATCAGCCCCTGCCACAGGCATGGAGCACACAGATGCGCAACGAGATCGGCGCAGTGCTGTATGCCGAAGTCGCGCCGACCCGATGGCTGTTGGGTCATTCGATGGATGTCACGCCCGTATTGCATGGACGCTTCGGCAATATTTTTTCCGACGCGGGTGGCGGTGTAACGCTTCGCGTAGGCCGATTGAATACCTTGCCGAATGACCCCGCATGGTATGGGTTTGTGCGCGCGGATGAACGTCTGGTAGCTTACAACGCGACGTTGCAGGGCGGCTATTTTTCCAGCAACAACCAGTACACCGTCGCACCAAAGCGCCTAGTAGGCGAAGCCGAAATCGGCCTAGTGTGGAATGACGCGCCTTACGGCTTTAACGCATCTATCATTAGGCGCGGCAACGAAATACGCGACTTGCGCAATGAGCTGGGCATGCAGACTTTTATGCGCTTGCAGTTTTCGTATACGCCTCAGGAGTGAAAACAATTAAATTTTCTTCGCACATTTAATGCGAAATAGCATCGGTCAAACTACTGTGCCAACTGAGAGCCAAGAGGTGATTGATTATAGCAATAAGCAAACAAGTACCAACACGCATCCGGGATTGGAATTTTATTCGGGGTGGGTTTTTTGAGGGCAAGCACTCTTCTTTTCTAAACTATCCAGAAAGAGACTTTGATTAATGAACTTAGAACTTGATATCAAGTATTTTAAAGAAAATTTGGCAATCAAAATGAATGGGTTTTTGTCGCCACTGCTCTGTAGTGAACTGATAGCCAGATATGAAAAATCGTCGGGAAACGACCAGTCAGATGCCATTGTTGATGAAATTTTTAAAGAGTGTGCAGGCTTGGTATTTGTAAACGATGTCGATGCTCTTTTAACAGACTATTTTCAATCTGAATACCAATGGCAATGGCCAAGTTTCGATGTCGTTGATTCATCTGCATCCATATACCTATATAGTGATCGCTGGCATCTTGATGGTGGCATGCCTAAAATGCTTAAACTGTTTGTTTATTTAAACCCTGTTGCAGAACATGGCGGTAATACTCTGACAATAGATCAGAACAGAACAGAAAAGCTAAAAATGGCAGGCGAATTATCGCGCGCACCAGAAGAGCGCAAAGAAGATTTAGCCCCGGTTTTGAAGCAGATGGGACTGGACTCAAGCTATCTTGCCTATGATTTGGAAGCCGGTGATGCGCTTATATTTAGTCCTATTATGCTTGCTCACAGGTGTTTGCCACCCCGAGTAGGAAAAAAACGATATACCATTTGCTTTCACGTAACGCCGCCTGTTTGAAATTTTTTGACCAAACTTGAAGATTGGGTGTGATTGGGGGCGTGCGAATATAAGTCATTATATTTTCTGTAGTAACACTAGAAATATACATTTGAAGTAACCGGATTCCATGTGGTTTCGGGATACGCTCCGTTTATATGAAAAACTCGGGTTGATCGAAGGGAAAATGAAGCCTAGCGGGACGAACCGCTACAAGCACTACGACGACCAACTAGTGGATCGTATTCAATTAATCAAACAGGCAAAGCTTCTTGGATTCTCCTTGGCTGAGATCAAGGAACTCGTTGTAGCTTGGGAAGCCAATGCGCTGAGCCTCTGGGAGAAGGTCAATATCTTTCAAGACAAGGTTGTTCTGGTTGACCAACGGATTGCCGAACTCAAGAAAGTAAAACAATACCTACAGCGCAAGCTTAAAGGACTGAAGGAATCGTGACATCTCGCGGGAAATGTATTTACTATTACGCTGAGCGGCTAAGAAAGCTTAGATCTGCGCCGTGTATATATTTAACGGCGCGATGCCGGTATGAATAGAGTTTTTCTACAGCCTCCTTGGGTTTTAACGATCAATGCAAAATAAACTCAGAAAATCATAGGTGCGCCAACGTTCGCATCTCATTCATATTAGGACTCCAATCATTGCTCTTACAGCCCAAGCACCAACATCAGCCATTCCCATTTTTCTTTGTGGCCGCCGCATTCACTGAAGAGCAGTGCGCTGTGCTTGAGCGGCTATTTTTGCAAGACAGTGAATGGCAGCATCATGACAGTGGTTTTTATCGCGCTTCTATGTGTGACGTTAGCGAGTCTATTCCCGCAACGTTTCAGGCTGAAATAATCGCTAGAATGTGCGAGATTACTGGATTGCCACTGGTCCATCGTTTGCTGGTTACGGCGCAACGAATGCTGCCCGGACAGGTCATTGGCATACACAGCGACCGGCCGTTTTTAGGCTATGAAATTGCGCGGCTGGTGGTGCAGTTCAATAAGCAATGGCAAGCTGAACATGGCGGTGTTCTGGAATTATTCTCGTCGCTAGAGGGTGACGTCGTATGCAGTGTTAATCCTGAACACAACAAAGCGATTGGCTTTCTGCTGCACGAGGATTCTTATCATGGCGTTACTGAAGTTACCCAGCCTCGGCAAAGCATGGTTTTCAATTTCTGGCACATGGCGAACACACCCGAACTGGCGGTGCACCTAGAAGCCTTGTTTGCCAATTTAAATTTCTCTGAGTTTCCGGCAGCACTCAATCCTATTGCCTCGGCGGCGGAATCAAGTTTGTCTGAAGAGGTGACATTTCTGGCAGGCACGGCAGCGATTGCGTTGCATCGCTGGGGTTATGACGCGGCAACTGTTGTGAGCGGATACCAGCACAGTGCCGGACTTTCGAGCTGTGACACTAGCGATGCAGAAACCTATGCCGCCGTGCTATTGGCAGATTGGGTAGCGTATTTGTATCGGGATTCGTTTGATCTGCTACGCTGGAATCGCTTGCAAAGCGCACTTGCCGGAATCGAAATGTTTCCGCGCCTGATGCCTACATGGCAGCTTTGTCTGCCGGAATGGAAAGAGTTGGGTGGCTCGTGATGAGCAAGCCAGAGCGCAAAATTGTGTGGATATTAAAACTGGAGAAGTAGATGAAAGTATCGGTATATATCGCGACAACAGTTGACGGATTTATGGCAAGAGAAAATGGTGGCCTTGACTGGTTGCCGGGAAGTGATGGCATCGTCGATCCAGAATTAGGAAATGAAGATTTCGGATTTCGAGCGTTTATGGATTCAGTTGACGCTCTGGTAATGGGGCGAAATACATACGAACTTGTTATATCGTCAGGCCAATGGCCTTATGGCGATGTCAAAGTTGTTGTATTAAGTAACTCACTTCAAAGGCTATCAGATGTCGTACCAGATACAGTTCAATTAAAATCTTGTTCGCCATTAAAACTGTATCAAGAGTTAGCTGACGCAGGGATAAATCATTTGTATGTTGATGGTGGTAAAACCATTCAAAGTTTTATAGCCGCAGGTCTAATTAACGAAATTACGATTACTAAAATTCCAGTCCTTATTGCTAGCGGTATCCCATTGTTCGGGGGGATCAGCAAGGATATTAAGTTGCGGCATTTAATCACTAACTCATATAGGAACGGGTTCGTACAAACTACATACGAAATTGTTTCGGACTTTTCTACATGCTGATTTTTAGAATGCCCCCTTGACTTCGAGTGTGCTCTAAGTCTTACCATGGTTGCCGTGACCAGCAATGTTCTTTCTATCGGTGAGCTTTCACGAGTAAGCGGGCTTTCTACGTACACGATTCGCTTCTACGAATCGGCGGGCGTTCTCAAGCCCGCGACGCGTGCCCGCAATGGCCATCGGCGTTACTACAGCGACGATGTCCTATGGCTGGAATTCGTACTCAGACTCAAGCTTACGGGTATGCCTCTCGCGGAGATCAAGCAGTACGCGGTTCTTCGTACACAAGGTGAGATGACATTGCCTCCTCGGCTTACGATGCTCAAGCTCCATCGTGAGCGTCTGGTTGCCAAAATTGCTGAGCTTTCGGGATGTGCCAACGTACTTGACGACAAGATTCGTACTTATCGACGCATGATCGTCAAAACGAAGCTGTCTACTGAGAAGGTGAGAAAATGAATCCGGCTACTGCTCTAACTAACGATGAAAACGAATCGTCTCGCTATTTCCGTGGCTTGGAGAAACTACGCGAGATTGATGGTATGGCTGGAGAGCGTGTCATTGCATCTCTCGCAGACATTGCGCCAGATTTTGCAAAGTATTTGATCGAGTTTCCTTTCGGGGATATTTACTCACGTCCACAACTTGATCTCAAAACACGAGAAATAGGCGTTGTTGCCGCTTTGACCGCCATGGGTAATGCAGCGCCTCAATTGAAGGTGCATATTCATGGTGCATTGAACGTTGGTTGCGCACGGGATGAGGTTGTTGAAATTATTATGCAAATGTCAGTCTATGCGGGGTTTCCTGCCGCCCTCAATGGCTTGTTCGCAGCTAAAGAGGTCTTCGCAGAGCGTGAACTGGCCGAGTTGTAGCGCGACGAGCTTTTTCATCCGTGTAGACTTACGCAATATAGCTGGGCTACATATCTCCCCAGCAAAATTTTTTGAATATACAAGTGACATTTCCTGACATAATCAGCCTTGGTTTAACTCATATTTAATAATTATGATCTTTTCATCTCTTTCCCAGGCTGACCGCTACGCCGCTCAGCATCATTTGTTTCCACGCGTATTTGAATATATCCGCGACACCGATTTGTTTGCACTTGAACCGGGGCGCTATGACATTGTCGGCGACGATTTGTTCGCTATTGTGGAGCAGGTGCAAGGGCGTTCGCGCGAGATGGCGAAGTTGGAAGCGCATCGGCGTTACATTGATATTCAGCTGGTGTTGGATGGTGTGGATGAGATGGGCTGGAAGCCGTTGGCGGATTGCTTTAATCCGGTGAGCGAGCACAGTGAGGAAAAAGATATTCGTTTTTTCCTTGATGCCCCGATTTCATGGGTTTCTACCTCGCCCGATCATTTTTGTATCTTTTTCCCTGAAGATGCGCACGCGCCATTGGTGAGCAAGGGGCCGATCCGCAAGGTGATATTTAAGATCGCGGTTTGATTTTTATGGTGCTGGTTTAGGTCGATTTGTTGGGTTCGCAGCGTTGCGGGTATGAATAAAGATGTCTACGCCGGCTCATTAAAATTAATTTTGCGCGTCCCCATTCGGCACAATAACGATTCCGCCCTACGCAGTCTCGGTAATAAGCAGCATTTTTAGGGTGTCAATAAGCGTAGCGCATTGCACCAGATGCACCCCCGCAGGTCGAGTTAGCCTGAATTTTGGCGTAACCCGACCAGAGTGTTGCGCTTACGAATTAAAACGTCGGCTTACGCCCGCAAGGAGTAGGCCGTGGTTGTAAGAAGCTAAAGCCTCAACAACGCTCGGCCTACTATCCTTAATTAAACGCGGTGATGATTAATCCTGTGCCCAAGCTTGGGCTTCTTCGTAGTTGTCGAAGACGCGAATATCGGCATCTACGAATAGGCGTGCAATCCAAGCTTGCCAAGTGAGCCACTGGTCATTTGTAAGAACAGCAATTTTGTTGAAATCGTGGTTGTGCTCGCTGCTGAAAAATTTGATTTCTTCCCATGCAACATCGGCAGTGTAATCAATCATGCCGCGCAGGTCGAAGATCAAATCAAGTTTGCCCGGAGAGCTGAGTTTATATAGTGTGTCATCTTTAAATTGCTTGAAGTCAGCTAAGGTGAATTCGCCCATGACGGCGATGTTGACCAGATTTTCTTTTTGTTCGATGGTAATCATGTGCAATATTCCTAGTGCTTTTTGGATGGGTGCAAGCTTACCACACCGCTGGCATTCATGAGCGTGATGCCAAGCCGCTGGGAAGTGACTATTTCTGTTGTAGTGATGACTAGTTGCATTAGCTATCCATGTACGCCAGCCACCGATTATCTGATGCTACATTAAATGCGAGACTAAGTTGCGGCGCAAGAATTCATGAAAGTTCAGCATGCCGTAGTCAGTAGGTGACTGATATGGACCGACTTTTATGCGGCTTGCTAAGTCGCACTATTCTCAGTTCGTTGATTTAACATAATAATTTCACCGTCACGCCACCCTGCTTCAATATTTACAGCCACTTTCCTTGTGTTCATAACGTCAGTAAAGCCCCGTTGTGATGGCGAGAGTTAAGAGGAGTTTGTGCACAATAATTTCAGTAAAGAACGGTCATTAGGTAAAATGCATTCTTTACGTGAGGAAATAATCAAGATGGCCGGAAAGACTCCCAAGGTTCTGTCTTTTGAAATAGCAGTGGCAGAGCTAGAACAAGTGGTGGCGGATATGGAATCCGGCAAGTTGTCACTCGAAGACTCTCTTGTCGCTTATCAACGCGGTGCCGAGCTGCTGACGCAATGTCGCTCTCGCCTTGACGATGCGCAGCAACAAGTGCGCGTATTGGAAGATGGCGTGCTGAAAAACTTTGTCGATACAACAAAGGGCGGCGATGTCTGATTTTCAATTATGGATAGGTGCAAATCAGCAGCGCTTTGAAGAAGTGTTGCGCCACTTGTTGCCGTCTGCGGAGATTGCCCCACAACGTTTGCATGCGGCGTTGCGCTACAGCGTTTTGGATGGTGGCAAGCGTGTGCGCCCTTTGCTGGCTTTCGCGGCGGGTGAGTTGACTGGGGCGGATGTTGCTCGGGTGAATTATGCCGCAGCGGCAGTTGAGCTTATTCATGCCTATTCTTTAGTACATGACGACATGCCGTGTATGGATGATGACGTGTTGCGCCGGGGCAAACCCACTTGCCACGTTGAGTATGATGAAGCGACTGCGCTGTTGGTTGGCGATGCCTTGCAAAGCCTCGCATTTCAGATGTTATCTGAACATAGCTTAACGACTGATCCTGTGCGGCAGTTAAAAATGGTCAAGCTGCTAGCGATTGCCTCTGGCTCACGAGGTATGGCGGGCGGACAGGCTTTTGACCTCGCCAGCGTGGGCAAGCAGCTTGATTTATCTGAACTCGAATTCATGCATATCCACAAGACCGGCGCGTTAATACGTGCGGCTATTTTGCTGGGCGCGTATTGCGGAGATGGCTTGAGCGACGCGCAACTCGATAAATTAGATCATTACGGCAAATGTATTGGACTGGCTTTTCAGGTGGTAGACGATGTGTTGGATGCCGAAGCAGATACTGCGACGCTAGGTAAAACAGCGGGTAAAGATGCCGACAATGACAAGCCAACTTATGTGACTTTGTTAGGCGTAGCTGAAGCGAAAAAAATGGCGGCTGAATTACATCAGGATGCTTTGCAATCTTTGTCCGAATTTGGTGCTAATGCACAACGCTTGCGCGAGCTAGCTGATTTCATCGTAATGAGAAAGTATTGATGTATCCTTTACTCGACACCATAAGCACTCCAAACGACCTACGTCAATTGGAGCGAAAGCAATTACCGCAACTGGCAGAAGAATTGCGGGCGTTTCTGGTGGAATCGGTCAGTCAAACAGGTGGACATCTGTCTTCTAATCTAGGCACCATAGAATTAACAATCGCCCTGCATTATGCGTACAACACACCTGATGACCGATTGGTGTGGGATGTGGGTCACCAGACTTATGCGCACAAGATATTGACTGGGCGACGCGAGGCGATGAAAACGTTGCGTATGGCGGATGGGCTTTCAGGTTTTCCGAAGCGTAGCGAAAGTGAGTTTGATGCTTTTGGCACGGGACATTCAAGCACCTCAATTTCGGCGGCGCTAGGCATGGCAGTCGCGGCACGGCTCTCCGGTAACGATCACCGCGCGGTAGCTATTATTGGTGATGGTTCGATGACTGGCGGCATGGCTTTCGAAGCCTTAAACAACGCGGGTGTGTTGGATGCCAATTTGCTGGTGGTGTTGAACGATAACGATATGTCTATATCCACGCCGGTCGGCGCTCTCAATAATTATTTTGCCAAGTTGATGTCGGGGCGCTTCTATGCAGCAATTCGACGCAGTGGTGAAAAGGTGTTGAAGGTAATGCCACCAGTGTTGGAATTTGCCAAGCGCGCCGAGGAACACGTCAAGGGCATGGTTACACCGGGCACTTTATTTGAAGAGCTGGGCTTTAATTATATTGGCCCAATCGACGGGCACGACCTCGATACCTTGGTGACCACGCTGCACAATATCCGTGAACTGGAAGGGCCACAGTTTTTGCATATTGTCACTCAGAAAGGTAAGGGCTATGCCCTTGCCGAAGAAGACAGCGTGCTGTATCACGGGGTCGGAAAATTTGATCCTGTGGAAGGAATTGTTGCTAAACCCGCAGGCAAAAAAACTTACACCCAGGTGTTTGGAGATTGGTTGTGTGACATGGCGGAAGCTGATGACAAGCTGATTGGTATTACGCCAGCGATGTGCGAAGGCTCTGGCATGGTCGAGTTCGGGGAAAAATTTCCGCTGCGTTATTTCGATGTCGGCATCGCCGAACAACACGCGCTTACTTTCGCAGCCGGCTTGGCTTGCGATGGCTACAAGCCCGTGATCGCGATTTATTCTACTTTCTTGCAACGCGCTTACGATCAACTTATCCATGACATTGCCATTCAAGAGCTGCCCGTTGTCTTGGCGATTGACCGTGGCGGTCTGGTAGGGGCGGATGGGGCGACCCATGCGGGTAGCTTCGATCTTAGTTTTTTACGCTGCATTCCTAATATGACGGTAATGGTTCCCGCTGACGAAAATGAATGTCGCCAGATGCTCACTACCGCCTACCGCATGAGTACGCCTAGTGCGGTGCGCTATCCGCGCGGCAGCGGTGCAGGTGTAGTAGTGGCGCAGACATTACAAACCTTGCCAGTAGGCAAAGGCGAAATGCGTCGTGAAGGCAAAGGCGTTGCAATACTGGCCTTTGGCTCCATGCTCATGCCTGCATTGGAGGCAGCTGAGTCACTCGATGCCAGCGTGGCGAATATGCGCTATGTCAAACCGCTGGATGAAGAACTAGTGTTGCGCTTGGCGCGTGAACATATATTGCTGGTGACAGTAGAAGAAAACGTCATTCAGGGCGGCGCGGGTAGTGCGGTCGCCGAATGTTTGGCGCAACATGGTATTAGCATGCCTATATTGCACTTGGGATTGCCGGATGTGTTTATCGAGCAAGGTGAGCCAGCCAAATTGCTAGCAGCTTGCGGCCTTGATGCGGCTGGAGTAGTGGCGGCAATTCGCGTCGCGCAAGAAAAGAAGTGAACTGCGTAGCACCTGATTTTCTAAGGGGAGCTTGATGCAAGTCTGTTTGCGATATTTGTTTGTTCTCGCTTTGATGTTCGCGAGTCCGGCGTATGCCTTGGACAAGGTGACATTGCAACTCAAGTGGACGCATGCTTTTCAGTTCGCCGGATACTATGCCGCCAAAGAGCAAGGCTATTACCGCGAGGCGGGCCTAGATGTAAATATTGAGGAAGCCAAACCGGATACTGACCCTGTGCGTAATGTACTGGAAGGAAAATCACAATACGGTATTGGAACCAGCAACTTGTTGTTGGAACGTGCCGCAGGCAAACCGGTGGTGGTGTTGGCTGTCGTGTTTCAACAGTCTCCTTATGAAATATATGCTGGCCCGAATATTCACAAGCTGAGTGATTTGATCGGCAAGCGCCTAATGCTTGAGCCGCAGTCGCAGGAGCTGTTGGCCTATCTAAAAAAAGAGGGCATCCCTATTGATCGCATCAAGCTGATGCCGCACAGTTTCAAAGCTGACAGCTTGATGACAGGTAAAACTGATGCGATGTCCGGCTATAGCTCAAATGAACCTTTTTATTTCCATCAGGCGGAATATTCCTACCAGACTTTTAGCCCTAGATCCGCAGGCATCGATTTCTACGGTGACAATCTATTTACTTCGGAAAAAGAACTGCGCGAGCATCCGCAGCGGGTTAAGGCATTTCGTGCGGCTAGTATGCGTGGCTGGCAATATGCAAAGGATCACAGAGATGAAGTGATCGCTATGATTCATTCTAAATATACGCCGCACTATAGTGCCGAATACTTGCGCTTTGAATCCGATCAAATGATTCCCTTGCTACAGCCAAATTTGATTGAAATCGGGTATATGAACCCAGAGCGTTGGAGGCATATTGCTAATACGTATGCCGATATCGGGCTGATGCCGAAGAATTTTTCACTACCGGGATTTATATATGATGCGAGCGAACCTGATTTAACTTGGTTCTATCGCGGACTATTGCTTGGACTGGCGATGATCGGAGTGATTTCCATGATTGCACTATATGTTTTGCGTACAAATCGCAAATTGCAGAGCAGCTTGAATGAGTTGGGCGTAACTCAGCAAGCGTTGGAGAAAAGTGAACAACACTATCGTTTATTGGTAGAAAACATGCGCGATGTAGTGTGGATATTAGATCCCGTTACGATGCGTTATAGCTATGTCAGTCCTTCGGTTGAGCGCTTTCGCGGTTTTTCCGCTGTAGAAATAATGACTTTGCCGATAAGTAAAACTATGCCCACTGATGCGTTGGAAACGTTGAAACAGGACATGCAAGTCTATATGAATGAATTTTTGTCCGGCCTTTATCTTGACAAGGTGTATGTCAAAGATTTACCACTATTATGCAAAGATGGTTCAGTGGTGTGGGGCGAGGCGATTGCCAAATATTTTCGTAACGCAGAAACCGGGCAGGTCGAATTGCACGGTGTGACACGAGATATTTCCGAGCGCAAATTGGCGCAGGAAGAAATACATTATATGGCTATGCATGACCTGCTGACTGGTTTGCCAAATCGCACCTTACTTAATGACCGATTGCAGCAAGCCTTGGCAAGCGCTAAGCGTGAACACTCTCAAGGCGCATTGATGTTCTTTGATCTGGATAAATTTAAACAGATTAATGACACACTCGGTCATGAGATTGGTGACAAAATGTTGAAGCAAGTTGGCGCACGTATTCTGGAATGTGTACGTGAATCAGATACGGTCGCACGAATTGGCGGGGACGAGTTCATCGTACTGCTGCGCACCATTGAAGAAGTGCGAGATGCGTTAACGGTCGCACAAAATATTTGTAGCGCAATGCGCCAGCCATTCGATGTAGAAGATTTTAATTTACATATTTCTTGCAGCGTTGGTATAGCCCTTTATCCTGAACACGGTACTAATGGTGTTGAATTATCTAAGAATGCTGACATTGCGATGTATCAAGCCAAAGATCAAGGGCGCGATGGCGTACAGCTGTTTAGCCCCTATGGAAAAACACAAGGCGATTCCGATGTGTAAAAAATTCTTGACTAATTCAGTCGGATAAAAGCTATAATCGCGCTACTACCACCAGAAAGTCTACGATGAATTCGACTACAGCTATCCCAGACGTGCAAAGCAGTGCTGATACGCGCCACTTGGCAATCAACAAGGTTGGCATTAAAAGCATCCGTCATCCCGTCATAGTTAAAGACCAGAGCAAGGGCGTGCAGCACACCATCGCAACCTTTAATATGTATGTGCACTTGCCGCATAACTTTAAAGGCACGCATATGTCGCGTTTTGTGCAGATTCTTAATCAGCACGGGCGTGAGATTTCAGTTGAATCTTTCGAGAGCATTTTGCGCGAGATGGTTGAAAAGCTGGAAGCGAAGTCTGGCTATATCGAAATGGCCTTCCCTTATTTTGTCAACAAGACAGCCCCTGTTTCGGGCGTACAAAGCTTGTTGGATTACGATGTCACCTTCATCGGTGAAATCATCGATGGTGAATACCACTTCAACATGAAAGTGTTGATTCCAGTGACTAGCTTATGCCCTTGCTCCAAAGAAATTTCGGAGCGCGGCGCTCATAACCAGCGCTCACATGTCACCATCACCGTGCGTACAAAAAGCTCGGTGTGGATTGAAGAAGTCGTGCGCTTTGCGGAAGAGCAAGCATCCAGCGAACTATTCGGCTTGCTCAAACGCCCAGATGAAAAATTCGTCACCGAACGCGCCTACGACAACCCCAAGTTCGTCGAAGATATGGTGCGTGACGTAGCCGCCGCGCTAAATGCAGACGAACGCATTGAAGCCTATGTGGTCGAGTCGGAAAATTTTGAATCAATCCATAATCATTCTGCGTATGCGCTGATTGAGCGGGATAAGGCTCTTGAGTGAAACGGGAAACGGGAAACGGGAAATGTGAAATGTGAAATGTGAAACAAACCTAGGGGGGATTGCGCTTTGTATGATTTCCGCAGAATCATCACATTTCACGTTTCACCTTTCACACAAAAATCGCCTTTCAAATAAAAGACACAATGAAACCCATCGCCATCTTCCGCCACGTATCCCACGAAGGCCCTGGCTATTTCGCTGAGTTTCTTAATCAGCATGCTATCCCTTGGGAGCTGATTCGCATTGACGCGGGTGATTCTGTGCCGCGCAATGCCCGTGACTATTCCGGTTTGGTGTTTATGGGTGGGCCGATGAGCGTGAATGACGACTTGCCGTGGATACTGTTTACCTTGCCGCTGATACGAGATGCCTTTGCCCACGATGTACCTATGCTTGGACACTGTCTTGGCGGGCAACTTATCTCTAAAGCCCTTGATGCTGTGATCAGCAAGAGTCCCATCAAGGAAATTGGCTGGGGCAAAGTTCAAGTGTCTGATAATGCAACGGCGCGCGAGTGGTTTGGTGACATCAAGTCTTTTGATTCTTTCCATTGGCACGGCGAAACATTTAGTCTGCCGCAAGACGCAGTAAATTTGCTGTCCAGTGCCCATTGCGCGAATCAAGCCTATGCCATTGGCAAACACTTGGTGATGCAATGCCATGTCGAAATGCTCGCGCCCATGGTGAGAGAATGGTGTGATGCGGGCACAGATGAGCTTGCTGCCAGTGCCAGCAGCCCTGCGGTGCAATCCGCACAACTCATGCAAGAGCAAGCAGCGGAAAAATTGCCTAAGTTGCAACTGGTGGCGGAGCAGCTATATCGACACTGGCTGCATGGGCTCGAGCAATAACGAGACAAAACAATTTTTTGCCAAGGGTGGACTCGGATTCTCACCGATGGAACATCAACGTATGATGTATTCGTGGCTAAGTTATTTAGGGAAATGTTATGACCTACGTCGTTTCTGAAAGTTGTATCCGCTGTAAATACACCGATTGCGTGGAAGTTTGTCCGGTGGACTGCTTCCATGAAGGCGAAAACTTTCTGGTGATTGATCCAGAGGAATGTATCGACTGCTCCTTATGTGTGCCTGAATGCCCTGCGAACGCAATTTACGCAGAGGATGATGTGCCTGAAGATCAGCAACACTTCATCGCGTTAAATGCCGATCTCGCAAAGGCTTGGAAAGTCATTGTTGTAAAAAAAGATGCACCTGCCGATGCAGATGAATGGTTGAACGTGGAAGAAAAATTGCATCTCTTGCAGAGGTGAGTAGCTCGGTTAAATTCTACGACCAAATCGCAAGGCGTATTTTGGCAGCGCATGCCAGTGTGTTGCCCGATCTGCGCGGTATTACCATCCTGATCCCGAATTTCCATGTTGCGCAATTGCTGGCGCAGGCTTTGATGCGTGTGGCGCAGCGTCCCGTGCTTTTGCTGCCGGAGATGATTACATTGAATGAGTGGGCGCAGCGTGTTGCGTTGGACTTTCCCATAGTTACAGAGAGCCAGCGTAGTGCTTTGCTGTATCAATTATTGCGCGATAAAAACTGGTTTGAGCAAGCGGACTTGTGGGGTATGACTCAGGAGTTGTTGGGTCTATTTGACGAGTTGACGCAGTCATTAAATTCATTGCCGCAGGATGCAGATGCTTTTGCAGTTGCGGTGCAGCAAGCTTATCAGGCGCGTGAAAATGCTAGCTTGCAATTGGAAGCACGGCTGGTTTTTGAATTGTGGCATGCCATGCAGAGCGGCCCCGAACTGGATGCGGCACGCGTTCATCAACAACGTCTAGCAAAGTTGGCGGCGCAGGCAACTCAGCCTTTGTTCGTGTTGCGCACTTCGGATTGGACGGCCTTGGAGCAACGCTTTTTGGATGAATATGCTCAGCGTGCGGCGCTGGAGATGTTTGATTTACGCGAGATGAATGAGGAAGATTCCAATCTTGCGGGCATATTTGATGCCTCCGCAACGCTACGTGCTCAATCCATGCCGCGCCTTAGCGATAAGCTGGGGTTTTTTGCTGCCACCAGTTTAGAAGAAGAAGCGCGTGCAGCGGCAATGCAAGTGCGCTTGTGGTTGCAAGCGGGTAAACGCGATATCGCTATCGTTGCACAAGACCGCGTCGTGGCGCGGCGTATGCGTGCGCTGTTGGAGCGCGCCGAAGTGTTGGTGACGGATGAAACTGGCTGGACGTTTGCCACTTTGTCGGTCAGCACGGTGCTAGACCGTTGGCTGACCGCTTTGCAAAGTGATTTTTATCACCACGATCTGCTCGACTTGCTCAAGTCGCCCTATATATTCGCCGACATGGGAGCCTCCGAGCGCAAAGCCGCCGTGTACCAATTGGAAAAATTACTGCGCAAACAAGGTGTGGTTGCAGGCTTGGAAAAATTTGTCGCCCTAGCTGAACATGAGCTGGCGCTGCATCAACCTTTAGCGCGTTTGCGTCAAGCCGCCGCTTTAATTGAACAAGGCAAGAAAAAAACACTAACCGAATGGCTACATGTCTTGCGCGAAAGCTTGCAGGTGTTGGGAACCGATGTGGGCTTGCAACAGGACGATGCGGGACAGCAGTTGTTGCGTGCTTTGGAAACTTGGCAGCGAGAATTATCGCGCGACGAAGGGCGTTATCGTTTTGCCGAATGGCGGCGCTGGCTGGCGCAGCAATTGGATACAGAAACATTCCGTGACAGCAGTATCGACAGCACAGTACGCTTTACACATTTGGCGGCGACACGTTGGCGGGCATTTGATGCAGTGTTGCTGCTGGGTTGTGATGCCGATCATTTGCCTAGCGTGGCAGATGGTGGGCGCTGGTTTAATGATGCAGTGCGCAGCAGTTTAAATTTGCCTACGCGCAACTCACATGCGCTACGGCAGCGCGATGATTTGTTCGCCTTAATTACACTTAACGATTGCGCGCTGGTGACTTGGCAGAAAGACAAAAACGGCGAAGAGCGCCAGCTCAGTCCGTATTTGGAAATGCTGCGAGATTTGCATGAACTGAACTATGCGGACGATTTGAGTGAGCATGAGTTGCAACACTATCTTGCCGCGCAAGATTTACACAGCCTCGATCAGGTGGTGGCGATCAAGCCAGAGCCAAGCGTAGCAGAGTCGCTCGTGCCGCCAAAGGTATCCATTAGTGCTTACAACAGCTTGGTTGCCTGTCCTTATCAATTTTACGCACGCTACATCCTGCGTTTGAATGAGTTGGATGAGGTTCAAGAAGGCATTGAGAAACGCGACTACGGCGATCATGTGCATCAAATACTGCAACGTTTTCACGAACGTTATGCGCGGATAAGTGAACATGCCGTGGCTGAACTAGAAGCCGCTTTGCGTGCGATTAGCGAGGAAGTTTTTGCCGACCTATTGCAACAAGACTTTGCCGCACGTGCTTGGCTGGCACGCTGGTTTGACTCTCTGCCCGCGTATCTGAAATGGCAAATGGATAACGAAGAGCAGGGTTGGCATTATGCCGAATCGGAGAGTGCTTTTGATTGGCCGCTGGAAGGCGTGCGTCTGCGTGGACGCATTGATCGCTTGGATGTCCGGGGCGCAGAGAAGTTAGTGTTGGATTACAAAACGCAGAGTGAACAAGTGCTGCGCAATAAATTACGTGACGCGGGCGAAGACGTGCAACTAGCGTGTTATGCCTATGCGCATGAAGCAGCCGATGCGGCATTCGTCAGCATCGACAATGGCAAAGTCAAACTGGTGGAACCCAAACACGATGTGCCATTACTGGCGCAACTCAATGCCGAACGACTGGAAAATGTAATGGAAAAAATTCGCGGTGGAGTGGGCGTGCCAGCAAACGGAATTGATGCGGTGTGCGGCTATTGCGAAATGCGTGGGGTATGTAGGAAGGGTGAGTGGAATTTATGATTTTAAAAGCATTCACCACAGAGACACAGAGACACAGAGAAAGGCAAAAGCAGAAACAACAGCAACAACTAAATAATTTGCCTGTTTTTAAAAACGGATCGCCGTATTGTATGCTTCGATCTATTGAGTTGGCTTTCAAGGTTTTCTCTGTGTCTCTGATGAAGCAACTAGCCATTCCACTAAGCCCCAAAGTACGGGGCAAGTGGCTGGTTATGTGTCTCTGTGGTAAAGGTTTTTTTAAGGCCGCACTATGAGCTCCCCCCTAGACCCAAAACGCAGCATCGTCGTAGAAGCTTGCGCAGGCAGTGGCAAAACTTGGATGTTGGTGTCGCGCATTGTGCGTTTATTGCTGGATGGCGCGCAGCCGTCGCAGATACTTGCCATCACTTTTACCCGTAAAGCGGCGCAGGAGATGCGGGCGCGTTTGCAGCTTTGGTTGCGCGATTTAGCGATGGGTGACGATGCTTCCGTGCATCAGTTTTTTGCTGAACGCGGCATCGAAAATTTGAACGACGCACAACTGCAGCGTGCGCGTAGTTTGTATAGCAATGTGTTGTTAGCGCAGCCCGGTATTACGATTAGCACTTTTCACGGTTGGTTTATGCAAGTCATGCAGCGCGCACCGCTGAATGCCGATGTGATGCAGGGCATGAGCTTGCTGGAGCGCGCATCTAGTGTTCAGGAAGAAGCTTGGGAAGAGATGTTGGAGCAGATGCGCAAGCAGCCAGACGCTGTCGGTGCGCAGCATATGCAACAGTTGTTTGGTGAATGTGGATTGTTTGCGACGCAAAAATTGCTGTTCAATTTCCTCGGCAAACGTGCCGAATGGTGGACGTATACCCAAGGTCAGCAAGATGCACTTAACTTTGCATTAGAAAATTTGCATGCTGATCTTGATGTGGATATGGAATTCGACCCCGTTAGGGCTTGGGGGGAAAGCAGCACTACCGAAGCAGCGCTGTTTGCCTTTGTGCGTCACTTAGCCGCAAATGGCACCGAGGTACAAAACACCAAAGCAAGTGATATTGAGCGCTACTGGACAGATAACGCAGCAGATTTGCGTTTCAAGAAATTGGGCTTGCTGCTGTTTACCCAGGCGGGTGAGCCGCGTAGTTTTAAACCTACAAAAAAACAGGATGCGGAAGGCTTTTTGCTGGCTCGTGATAGTTTGTTTGAGAGTTTGCAAACCGTGCGCGATACGCAGGCAGAACAACAAGCATATCGTTTGAACGAGGCAGTGTTGCATTGCGGCGTGACCTTTCTTGACCGTTATCAGGCGCTCAAGCAGCAACAGCAGCAGATGGATTTTTCTGATCTGGAATGGCAGTTGTGTCGCTTGTTACAACAGAGCGAGCATGCCGAGACCATGCAATACAAACTCGATAGTCGTTATCGCCATGTATTGCTGGATGAGTTTCAAGATACCAACCCGCTGCAATGGCAAATTTTGCGTGCTTGGTTTGATGCAGCGGTGGCGGTTGATTCGCAGCCCACTGTGTTTCTGGTCGGCGATCCTAAACAATCTATCTACCGTTTTCGGCGCGCCGATGCACGACTATTCAGCGTGGCACGCGATTATCTAAAAGAGAATTTTGCAGCCGAAGCGCTAGGTAATAGCCATACGCGGCGCAACTCTCAAGCCGTGGTCGATGCGGTGAATTGGGTGTTTTGTGAGCAGCCAAATGGTTTTGAATTTGTTGAACATCAGACCTATCAAAAAGACTTGCCAGGCCATGTGTTGGTGTTGCCGCTAGCGCTTGCCGATGAGCAGCCCGCAAGCGGGAACGGGGCTGAGGGTCAGAGTGAAGCGATACACTTGCGCGACCCCCTCGCCACGCCCAGATCAGAAGCCGAACAGGGTGCACGGCAAACAGAAGCGCAGGAGTTCGCAAGCACATTGCAAAGCATCGCTAGCGATTGGATGGTAAGCGAGCAAGGTCAGACGCGTCGTGCTAGCTATGGCGACGTCATGGTGTTGGTGCGTAGTCGTACGCATTTAGCTGTTTATGAAACAGCACTGCGAGCCAAACATATTCCATTCATTAGTTCGCGGCGCGGCGGTTTGCTTGACACATTAGAGGCAGAAGACGTGCAGGCGCTGCTGATGTTTCTTATCACGCCTTTTGCAGATTTAGCGTTGGCGCAAGTATTACGCACGCCGATTTTTGCATGTACTGACGAAGATTTGATGTTGTTGGCCGGGTTCAAAATTCAGGCAGCGGAACTCGAAGAAACTCCCGTGGAGTCTTCATGGTGGCAGCGTTTGCAACACGCGGTTACGCAAAATACGGCAAGCGCAAAGTTGCAGCGCGCTTATCAACTGCTGAAACGCTGGCTTACGCTGGCAGATAAATTGCCGGTGCACGATTTGCTCGACCGCATCTATTTTGAGGGTGATGTGATGGCGCGTTATAGCGCTGTACTGGCTAGTGAAATGCGCGCCAAAGTCGCTGCCAATTTGAATGCGTTTATGGAAATGGCCTTGAGCGTAGATGCTGGGCGCTATCCAAGTTTGCCGCGTTTTTTGCAAGAGTTGCGCGATTTGCGGGATAGCTCTGACGATGCGCCAAATGAAGGCAAACTGGGCACGGCGGGCGATGCAGTGCGCATTTATACCGTACATGAATCTAAAGGTTTGGAAGCACCTATTGTGTGGCTGCTGGATGCGAATGCAGAAAAGAAAAACAAAGACGGCAACGAAGTGATTTTGGATTGGCCAACGCACGAAGAGCGTCCGCTGCATTTTTCGCTTTATACCGACCAAGCCTCGCGTGGCAAAAAGCGTGCCCCGATTTTTGAGCTAGACGCTGCTCAACAAGCACGGGAAGAAATGAATTTGCTCTATGTCGCCATGACCCGCGCGCAACAAGCATTAATCGTTAGCGGCAGCAGCAAGGGCGCTGACAAAGAAGTGAATAAAAAAACACCGTCATGGTATGACCGCATTGCAGTGGTCGTGAATGAGCAGGTGAACCCATTAAGCACTGGACATCCAGTAGATGCGAATGACATTCGCCCGCAAGCAATCTCCAGCGTAGCAGCGTTGCTTCCCGATATTATTCCCGCTGGCAGACGAGCGAGCCGCAACACCGTTCAGCAACAGCGCGGCATCTGGTTGCACGCCTTGCTGCAATATTTTACTGAAGGAGTAAGGGACGAGACCGTGCTTCAGCAAAGCATTGGCATTCCACCTGCCGAAATGGCAACGCTCTGGCCGCAAGTTCAACATTTGCTTAGTTTGCCGCAACTCGCGCATTTTTTTGACGCGCAGCAATATCGTAGTGCTAGCAACGAGCTAGCCTATGTCAATGCCAAGGGCGAACTGAAGCGCATCGACCGATTGGTCGAGTTTGATAATGAAGTGTGGGTGCTGGATTACAAGCTAGGTGATAGCGAAGATGTCGCCCGCTATCGTGCACAGATGCAGGAATATCGAAGCGCCATGCAATCGGTGTATGCTGATAAAACACTGCGTTGTGCTTTGCTGTTTGCGGATGGAGTGTTGAGCGAAATCTAGCTATAGTGGTCTTAATAGGTGTGCACGACGCGTACAAATTGCACGCTGTGCTTGTCATGAAACGAAAAATGCGGTGAAATGCAAAGATGAATAGTCCAATCAACTGTCGAATTAAAGTGATCGTCAAAGTACGCTACATGGCGGGGCAATCCGCTGAGGAAGATGATCGTTTTGTTTTCGCTTACATCATCACGGTCAGCAATGAAGGTGAGGCGGCGGTAAAGTTGCTCAGTCGTCATTGGATCATTACCGATGCTAATAATCATGTGCAAGAGGTAAAGGGCAAAGGTGTAGTGGGTGAGCAACCCATTATTAGCCCAGGGCAAAGTTTTGAATATGCGAGCGGCACGGTGCTTGCCACTCAAGTCGGAACTATGTCTGGCACTTATCAGATGGAACGTATTGCAGATGGAGCTGAATTTCCGGTTCCTATCCCCGAGTTTGTATTGAGCGTACCGCGCGTACTGCATTAAGCAGCTTGTTTGAAGTAGCTCAGGCTAACAAAGGAATTTCATGAAGTTGTATAAGAATTATTTTTGGATGTTTGTTTCAATCATCCTGCTGTCCGCTTGCCAAACACCACCTATTATCCCCACACCACCTGCGCCAGAACAATCCAAAATTGAGAAGCAGCCTGTAACTGCGCCTACCTTTATGGCCAGCACATGGGACAGATTGCCGGACTGGAGTACGCTCAACCTTGCTCCTTCTTGGCCAGCTTTGCAGCAGAGTTGCCGTGTGCTTAAGTTCAAACCCAACTGGCAGGAGGTATGTGACGCTGCCGAGCAGGTAGGAGCGACTAACACTGCGGCACAACGTACATTCTATGAGACTTGGTTTACTCCCTATCAGGTGTTTAATCCAGATGGCAGTGACCAAGGCATGATTACGGGATATTACGAGCCTTTGCTTCTCGGTAGTCGTCATAAAAGTAAACATTTTGCTTACCCGATCTATAGTGTGCCGGATGATTTGCTGAAAATAGATCTTAGCAATGTTTATCCGCAACTGAAGGGTATGCGTTTGCGGGGCCGTTTGCAGGGGAAGAAAATCATTCCTTACTATGATCGCGCAGAAATTGACGCGGATAGCACCAAGCTAAAAGGCCGCGAGTTATTTTGGGTGGAAAATGAGGTAGAGTTGTTCTTTTTACAGATACAAGGTTCGGGGCGTGTTGAACTGGAGGATGGTAGTCGCGTAATGGTAGGATACGCTGGACAAAACGGGCATCCTTATGTTTCTATAGGAAAGAAATTGGTCGAAATGGGTGAGCTTAAGTTGGAAGAAGCCTCTATGCAGGGAATTAAAAATTGGGCCGATAAAAACCCAGATCGCCTAACTGCATTGTTAGATCAAAACCCCAGTTATGTATTTTTCCGCGAACTACCGAGCACCTTGTCTGGCCCGCTTGGAGCGATGGGCGTGCCGCTCACCAATGAATACAGCCTTGCTGTCGATCCGAACACCGTGCCACTTGGCTTGCCAGTATTTCTGGCTACCACCCAGCCGAATAGCGCCAAGCCATTGAATCGCTTGATGTATGCGCAAGACACAGGCGGTGCAATCAAGGGCGGGGTGCGCGCTGACTTCTTTTGGGGCTTTGGCAAATTGGCCGGTGCGCGTGCCGGAAGCATGAAACAGTCCGGGCGTATGTGGGTATTGTTCCCTAGCGGCGTTGAACCGGTGTTGAATTAAGGCCTCACGGGAAGTCGCATGTCAAAATCCCCCACGGTGACATCTAATAGTGCAAAATTCCGCATAGACAAATGGCTCTGGGCGGCGCGATTTTTTAAGACACGTGCGATTGCAGTCGATGCGGTCGAAAGTGGCAAGGTGCTGGTAAACGATACGCGTGTAAAGCCAGCGAAAGCAATTGCGATGGGAGACATCCTATCTATTCGCCTTGGCCCATATTTGTTTGAGGTGGAGGTGCTTGCGCTATCTGATAAACGCGGTCCAGCAGTGCAGGCGCAGACGTTGTATCGCGAAACCGAGGAGGGACGCGTGAAGCGCGAGGCACTTGCGGCAGAGATTAAAGCGCAACCCAATCCATTTGAGCTTAAAGGTCGGCCGACCAAGCGTGACCGGCGTGATATTGAGCGTTTTAAGGATGGAGCCTGGTAAGGCACCTCTATTATAAATCCAAACTACGTCGCGATACTGCATATGCGGCGCAATAAACTTTTCTTCGCGCCTTGCCTCGCTTATAAGCAATCACTTGCCGAGTATTGCATAGCTTAGTGAGATGGCTAGTTGCTTCACCAGTATTTTGAATTTGTAGAGGCCCGTAAGTCGCCTGTTACTGTTTAACTTCAATATTCTTTAACTCGGCTGGTTTGCCAAACAACCAGCCCTGTCCAAAATTGCAATCAAGATCGCAAAGTGCTTTTCGTACATCTTCAGTTTCTATTCCCTCAGCAACCACATCCATGCCAAGTGAATGCGCAAGCTTGATTGATGAGTTCACGATTTCCCAACTATGTGTAGAAGTTAGCATTGTGCAGGTAAAGGAACGGTCTACCTTCATTGTACCTATTGGGTAACGATTCAAAGTTTCTAAGGAAGAGTGCCCTGTTCCAAAGTCATCAATAGCTAACGAACAGCCTAATTCAGTTAATTGATTAAGTAGTTTTAGGGCGACATCTGGATCGTGGATGATTACAGTTTCGGTGAGTTCCAGTTTTAACTCCGTCGTTGGCATCTGATAGTGGGAAAGGACTGATTTTACGTTGTCGATGAAGCTATCCCCTGTAAGTTGCGAAGGTGACATATTGACACTGACAAACGGCAATGCAAAGTTGGTTGATTTACGTAAAGTTGGCCAATCCCTGCATGAGCGTTCCAGCGTCCATAATCCCAGCTCGCGAATTAAGCCAGTTTGTTCGGCTATCCATAAAAAATCGAGAGGGGGAATCAAACCGTTTCGAGGGTGACGCCAACGAATCAATGCTTCATATCCAGCCACCTGTCCAGTAGATAATGCGCAAATAGGTTGGTAAAACATTTCAAATTCGTTTTTGCTTAGCGCACGGTTTATGTCGCTTGCCATGGTTAGCTTCTGGGTTGCTTCGCCACGAATGACATCATTTTTTGTGGTGATTTCTGTTTTGTCAATTGCGAGCCCGTTTGTTTGAGGATCAGACTCGCCGTGTTTGTTGCGGTAGCGACCTAAAATGGTCAGTAGTAAATGGCGAACGATTGGATCAGTCTTTTCCAGCAACTCGTTGACTAGTCCGCGAGAAATTGGGATAAGCACAACTTCCCCTAGTGATCTAGCTGTTGCAGTGCGTGGTTGATGGTCTATCAACGCTACTTCGCCGAATAGCCCTCCTGCGCTAAGCTGATTGATTTGCTGCTCTTTGCCGTTAATATTCATGGCGATTACAACAATGCCGTCTTCGATCAGGTAAGCACAATCACCTATGTCTCCTTCTTGGAAAATAACTTCGGACACTCCAAAAATTTGACGGTTTAGGTTGTTTAGCATATGAGTATATCTCCGAGTGGATGTCTACATCGATAAGTGGCGCTTTTGTCGAGCACGAAGTTTGCCATCATTTAGATGAAAAAACTCATATTTTTTTGCACCTAAATTTTCATATGAAAATGGGCTAATAATAGAGGCGGCAAGCCCCATAAATGCTAGAATCTTTCATGAAACCACCAGAGTGTTACAATTTACCCAAAGTGAATAACTCAATGGCCTTCGCCCTATGACATCTAGTTCAATCAAGTCCGTCCTCGTTGTAGACGATAGCCGTCTTGCGCGGATGTTAATCAGCAAATATATTCTGAGTGTTCATCCACACTGGGTGATTATTGAAGCAAGCAGTGGTCAGGAAGCGCAGGAAAAAGCCAAATTGGAAAGCCCAAATTATGTAACCATGGATTACAACATGGAGGGAATGACGGGAGTGGAAGCTGCGCAGCAAATATTGGAATATGCACCGCAAACGATCATCACTCTTTTTACTGCAAATATTCAATCTCGTACTAAATCCCAAGCCGAAGAATTGGGCATCCACTTTGTAGGCAAACCTGTTACTGGACAGACAGTTCAGCAGGCGCTTGACTATTTTGCTAGCCGAGCATGAATAATTTAAGTGAATTGCAGCGTGATGCGCTGCTAGAGATATTTAATGTCGGTGTGGGGAATGCTGCCAACAGCATGAGTCAGTTAATCAATGAAGAAATCCAACTCTCTGTTCCCAAACTGCAAGTCGTATTAAAAGATCACTCTGAAGTCATTAGTGATTTTATTCAAAGTCGGCGTATTTGCGCGGTCTCACAGAATTTTAGCGGCCCGCTTAATGCGCGTGCTTTTCTGGTATTCCCCGAGGGTAAGACCCATGAAATCGTGCGGCGCATGCTGGGTGAAATGGTTAGCGCAGATGAATTGAATACGATGGAAGAAGAGGCGCTTAGCGAGATCGGCAATATCGTTTTAAATGCATGTATCGGTTCAATGTCGGAAATGTTGCAGGCAGACTTTACAAGTTCACAGCCGCTTTACCATCTGGGAACTGCGTATAGTATTCTGTCTTCAAGTCAGACTGACGATGATCAATTTATGCTGCTTTTGCATATTGACTTTTCTATGCCAAAAGAGAAAATTGATGGTTATCTGATATTTTTGCTCAGTGTGCAATCGTTCAATGAGCTTATTAAGAAAATAGATTTATTTTTATCGCATATATGAATTTCTCAACGAATAACTGTCGCCCGTTTAGTCCAACTGAATTGCAACTGAAAGCGTGCACTGCCGCTGCCGATAAGCTCAATGTAGGTATCGCTATCGTAGATAGTCATGGTCACATCCTTTTTTGGAACCAATGGCTTAAAGAAAAATCTGGTTTATGTTGCGATGAAGCGACGCATAACGAGTTTTTAACTATCTTTCCCGATCTGAAAAATAGTCGCTTAGCTCAGGTGATATCGGACGCTATTAAGCACGGCTTACCTTCGCTGCTATCTCAGTCACTTAATAAATCGCCGCTGCCTTTGTATGAAAACCTAGCTGATCGTACTCAGCGCGTGCAGCAAACAATATATGTCACTCCGCTTGAATTTCAGGAAGAAGAGCGTTTCTGTCTGATTCAGGTCAACGATGTCAGTATCGCGGTCAAAAAAGAACGTTTACTACGCGAGCAGGCAGAAATTCTACGTGATTTTGCATTTATTGACAGCCTTACAGGTATCGCTAATCGAAGAAGATTGGATGAATATCTTGCAGACGAATTCAAACGTGCGGCAAGAAGCAATTCACCTATATCCGTAATAATGGCAGATGTCGACAACTTTAAGCAATTTAACGACTCTTACGGGCATCAAAATGGTGACTTCTGTTTGCAGCGGGTTGCAAATGCGATTAAGGCAACTTTAAATAGACCCGCAGATTTAGTGGCGCGCTATGGGGGAGAAGAGTTTGCGATTATTCTGCCGGATACTTCGTCTGGCGGGGCAAGTGCACTTGCAGAAGAAATTCGTAGTCATGTGGAAAGCCTTGCTATACCTCATGAGTCTTCTGCGGTGGGAAGTCATGTCACTTTGAGCCTAGGCATTAGTAATGCCCAGTCGTATGTGAATACATCCGATAAAACGCTGTTAAGACAAGCCGATCAAGCACTGTATCATGCGAAAACAAAGGGCCGCAATCAAGTTATGATTTTCCAAGAGTAAGCCAGTGAGCGTTAGTTAGCGGCTGATACTCGTCATGATTAAGCATAGTTGGATGCTCTCACCCAAACTTCAGTTGCACCACAGAGGTGCCCAGTAAAAACAATTCACACCCTCGCTAAACGAATGAACAAGAAAAGCCAGAGTATTTGACTGTGTCTCTGTGGTGGGGGTTTTAAGCTAAGCAGCTTTGGCTGGGATGAGTTTGACTACCAATACAATTCCTAGCAAGCTTTGTATTAAGTAGAGAATACTCGACACTCCATGCAAGGCTTTGAATTGTGAAGCCAGCTCACTGTGCATTACATCTAATGGTAGCGCCTGCGCTTTTAAGTCTGCCATGAAGGGTTGTATGCCAAATTGTCCAATTAGCAGCAATATCAACATGCTTAGTGTCACTATAAACAGTGTTTGTTTTATGACCGCAGAACCGTTTTGATAAAGTTGGTAGGCCAATAAATACAGTGCGCAACTAATGCCGACGTATGCCATCCACGTGAACATTTTACCCGCTAACATGCCCGCCACTTGCCGGTCAGATAGCGCTTGAAACAGTGCGGGTGCAACAAGGTAACCGACCGCCCACATTCCGCCGACCCAAAGCACCGCGCACATAACGGCAAGATTTCGAGGTAAGTTGCTCAATATCATTGGTTGGCATCCAGTGCTTTATTTAATTCTGCTGCAGGCATATAGCCGGGATTCATTACGCCATTGGCGAATATTAATGCGGGGGTTCCGTTTACTTTGTATTTTTTACCTAGCGCCAGCACCTGGTCAGTAGGGGTGGCGCATGTTCCAGCAGTGGGTATCACGCCGTTAATCATTAGATTTTCCCAAGCTTTGAGTCTATCTTTGCCGCACCACACTGCGCTCACTTTTTCTGCGGAGCCTTTAAACAGAGGGTAGAGGAACATATACAAGGTGACATTATCTACATTAAGCAATTCGTGTTCTAACTTCTTGCAATAGCCGCAGTTCGGGTCGGTAAAGATAGCCATCTTCCGGCTGCCGTCACCCTTTACCTTCTTGATGGCGAGCTGTAGAGGTAGTTCGTTGAAGTTGATAGCGAATAATTTCTTGGAGCGGGCCTCGGTTAAGTTACTGCGCGTGTTCAGGTCAAATATGTTGCCGTCGATCAAGTATTGCCCACTTTTGTCGGTATAAAAAATATGATCCGAGGTCACAATTTCAAATAGCCCAGAAACGGGAGACTTGTTGATTTGTGAAATTTCGCCAATATGCGAACTTAGCTTGTCTTTGAGTTGGGACAGAGTGTCTGTTTCCGCTGCCTGTGCGCAAGAAGTCGAAATGAGTATTACAAGCAGTGCGTTGAATATTTTAAACATCTATATCTCCGTGGGTTAATTTAGCGCGTGGCGTGCGAGCATTTTCTTTAAGGGGGTGAATTTATTGGTGACAGACAGACCAAGGTTGCGCAGTGTGCTCAACAAGGGATTTTCATTGATGAACAAGTGTTTCAGAGCATCAGTGGTTAGTTGCATGGATAGGATGTCATCGTGGCGTGATGCTTCGTAACGTCGCAATAATTCCAGTTCGCCACAGTCTGAGAGATCGCCGCATTGCAGCAACACTTCTGCTAATTGTCGCGCATCGCGAAAGCCAAGATTGACCCCTTGCCCTGCAAGTGGGTGCACATTATGTGCTGCATCACCAACCAGCGCCAAGCGCGGCTTGGTGATGTGGGCAAGATTTAACACGCGCAGGGCAAACGCGGAAGGTGCCGTGACCACCTGTAAATCACCAAGAGTGTGCTGCGAAGCCGCCGCTACCTGCGCGCACAACTCATCATGCGGAAGTGCTAATAATTCCTCAGCTTTTTCGGGGTTAACAGACCATACAATAGACACTATTTTGCCAGGCAAGGGCAGCAAGGCAAGTATGCTGTCCGCTGCAAACCACTGGTAGGCCGTGCCATTGTGAGATTTGCTGGTGCTGAAGTTGGCGACCACTCCATGTTGATGGTAAGGAGTCGGTGCCTCTGGCATGCTTGCTTGATTACGCACCCAAGAGTCGCGCCCGTCAGCACCTATGACTAATTTTGCTTTGATTTCGCGCCCGTCTTGTAGTGTGAGATGTGCTGCTTCGGGATGCCAGGATAGTTCGGCGCAACGTGCGGGATTAAGCAAAGTCAGATTGTCCTGCTGTTGCAATTCATCCCACAAAGCCTGAAGCAGTAAACGGCTTTCCAATATAAAGGTGAGCTCCGCAGCGCCGATTTGATAGGCACTGAAATCTAATTCTGCACCGCTATCGCCGAACACTCGTATTTCTTCGACTTGCTGTACACGGCTCATATCGAGTTTTTGCCATGCGCCGCATTGCTTAAGAAATTCTGCGTTACCGGGGGTGACCGCATAAATGCGACTATCCCAGTCCGAAGGGTATGAATTTAAGGTTGGTGAGCGCTGACCCTCAAGCAAAGCAAGGCGTAGCCCACTGGACTTAAGGGCAGCGGCGAGGCTAGCCCCGACTAAACCGCCGCCGATGATGACAACGTCGAACTCCATTGCAACTCCGAGCGATAAAAATTTAGCAGCATCATAGCATGGGAGGATTGATTAATTTATAATCACCGCCCCCTTCGGAAATTATCATGCAAATCGGCCCATACCTACTAAAAAACAATCTTATTGTCGCTCCCATGGCAGGTGTGACAGATAGACCTTTCCGCATGCTATGTAAGCGACTAGGTGCAGGTATGGCCGTGTCCGAGATGGTGGCCTCCAATTCATTGTTGTATGGTTCTGAAAAAACTCGGCGTCGCGCTAATCACGAAGGTGAAGCGGACCCAATTTCAGTACAGATTGTGGGCGCTGATCCTAAGGTGCTAGCGCTGGCCGCTCGTTATAACGTGGATCATGGCGCGCAGATCATTGATATCAACATGGGCTGCCCAGCCAAAAAGATTTGCAATGTAATGGCGGGTTCCGCGCTGATGCAGAACGAAAAGTTGGTTGCTGAAATTCTACAAACTGTGGTCGCTGCGGTGAATGTGCCGATCACTTTGAAAATCCGTACTGGCTGGGATAAGAATAATCGTAATGCGGTAAATATTGCTCGCATCGCTGAAGAAAGCGGAGTTCAGGCCTTGGCTATTCACGGACGTACCCGCGCTTGCGCATATACGGGTGATGCTGAATACGACACCATCCGCGCAGTGAAAGCAGCGGTAAATATTCCGATTATCGCCAATGGCGATATTACCAGCCCTGAGAAAGCCAAGTTGGTGTTGGAGAATACGGGCGTAGATGCGGTGATGATTGGTCGTGCCGCACAAGGTCGGCCTTGGATTTTTCGCGAAATAGCTCATTTTTTGGCGACAGGTACACATATGCAAGCGCCACAAATTGCCGAGATTCAGCAAATACTCATCAGTCACGTGCATGAACTGTATCAATTCTATGGCGAACTTTCTGGCATGCGCGTAGCGCGTAAACACATTTCTTGGTACACCAAAGGCTTGGCAGGTTCGGCGCACTTTCGTCACCACATGAATCAGTTGGAAAGCATCACGGAGCAGCTTCAAGCGGTAAATGATTTCTTTGAGGGACAGATGCAGATTGGGGAGAGTTTGCAATATGTCGAAGGGTTGGCAGCATGAAAAAAGGGGGGCAAGACATGTTGAATGAGAATGAAGTAGCGCGCTATGTGCGTCAGGCGGTAGGTAATTATTTTATCGATCTGGACGGCGACGAGCCATCTTGCGCGGTGTATGACATGGTCATTAATTGCGTAGAAAAACCATTGATCGAAACAGTATTGCATCATGCTGGCGGCAATCAGACCCGTGCGGCTGAGTTGCTGGGAATGAATCGCAACACACTGCGCAAGAAGATTCAGGCGCACAAAATCAAGTCTTAATCTTAAGTAAGAATTTAAAACTCGGGAATTAAACATGGCAACTATTGCACAAGCGCTCATCAGCGTTTCGGATAAATCCGGTGTCCTTGAATTTGCCACATCGCTCAGCCAACTTGGCGTAAAGCTGCTGTCTACCGGCGGCACAGCCAAGCTGCTTACTGATAACGGCATACCTTGCACCGAAGTGGCGGACTACACGGGCTTTCCAGAAATGTTGGACGGACGGGTGAAAACACTGCAACCCAAAGTTCACGCGGGGATTCTCGCGCGGCGTGACTTGCCTGAGCATGTTGCCACCCTGGAAGAGCACGGCATTCCAACCATAGATCTGGTGGTGGTGAACTTGTATCCGTTTGCGGAGACGATTGCTAAGCCTGGTTGTACGCTGGAAGATGCTATCGAGAATATTGATATTGGCGGCCCGACTATGGTGCGTTCCGCAGCTAAGAATCATGCGCATGTGACTATTATCACCGACCCAGCGGATTACGCTGATGTGCTCGCTGAGATGCAAACTAGCATGTGTGAAGTCAGCGATGCGACACGTTTCGATTTGGCGAAAAAAGCCTTTTCGCATACCGCCGCTTACGACAGCATGATTAGCAACTACCTCACCACGATTGGCAGTGATGGTGTGAAGAGCGCGTTCCCAGAACAAATTAACTTCAATTTTGCCAAGGTGCAGGAAATGCGCTACGGCGAGAATCCTCATCAAAATGCAGCGTTCTACCGCGACCTTAGCCCGGTGGTTGGCGGCATTTCAGACTACACGCAATTGCAGGGCAAAGAGCTTTCCTATAACAACATCGGTGACGCTGATGCGGCGTGGGAATTGGTTAAGACCTTTGATCTGCCTGCCTGCGTTATCGTAAAACACGCGAATCCATGCGGAGTCGCTATCGCCGATACGGCCTTGAATGCCTATGAGCTGGCTTATGCTACTGACACAACTTCGGCTTTCGGCGGCATCATCGCCTTCAACCGCGAATTGGATGCAGAGAGTGCAGAGCAGATCACCGCTAATCAATTCGTCGAACTCATCATTGCGCCTTCAGCATCTGAAGCAGCCTTGCAAGTGACTGCTGCAAAGAAAAACGTGCGCGTACTCACTGTGCCTTTGTCAAATGAGCATAATCAATATGATGTGAAGCGCGTTAGCGGCGGACTGTTGGTGCAAACGCCTGACATTCTCAATGTGCAGCTTGAGCAACTGAAAGTCGTAAGCAAAGTGCAGCCGAGCAAAGAGCAGTTAACTGATTTGTTGTTTGCATGGCGCGTGGCCAAATATGTCAAATCCAACGCGATCGTATTCTGCAAAAATGGTCAGACCCTAGGTGTGGGCGCTGGACAAATGAGCAGAGTAGACAGCACGCGGATTGCCAGCATCAAGGCACAAAATTCAGGATTAAGCTTGGTGGATTCAGTGGTCTCATCGGATGCCTTCTTCCCATTTCGTGACGGCATCGACGTGTTGGCACAAGCCGGAGCAAAAGCCGTGATTCAACCCGGTGGCTCAATGCGTGACGAAGAAGTTATTGCGGCTGCGGACGAGCATGGTTTGGCGATGGTGTTTACTGGCTTCCGACACTTCCGCCATTAAATTGCCTGACTGAAATGTAACTGCGGGGGAGGTGATATGCCAACAATCAGCATGTTTTACGGCATTCTGGTTTTGATGTTTTACCGAGACAATCGGCGAAGCCCCGTTTAGAATTGCCCCCTTGCAGTGAGGTGAAAATGTTGCTTGATGTTGTAAGTGTTAAAACTACACCAGACTTTCATTTGGAACTGGCGTTTAACAATGGAGAGCAAAGACGTTTTGATATGCGACCTTTGCTAGCCATGCGACCTTGGGGTCGGATTGCCTCAGCGCAACTGTTTCATCGTGCATCGGTCGCTTATGGAACTGTGATTTGGCCGGGTGAAATCGACGTGGCACCTGAAACACTTTACGACGATTCGGTTCCTCTATAAGAGTTTAGATTGATAATAATCGTCAATACAACCTTTGTAATTAAAGTAACGTTAACACTATTAGACCCGATAGTTAGGCGAACATGACATGAAAAATAACGATGGGAGCCGAACTCTGCGAGATACCGTAATCCTTGTTGCGGTATTTGCTGCGGTTCCTGTTGGGGCAACAATATGGGCATATTGGACGTATATTGGTTATGGGCTAGGAAATATTACCAATGATATGGAGCGATGGGGGCAGACTGGAGATTTCTTTAGCGGTGTACTGAATCCCGCTTTTGGCTTTTTGACGGTGATTCTCTTATTAAGAACTTTGCAACAAACTGACCGGTCGTTTAAAGAATCAGAAGAAGAATTGAGGTTGTCACGAGAGGAGATGAAACGCTCTGCCGATGCCCTTCTCGAACAGGCTAAAGACTTGAAGCAGCAAACATTTGAAAGAACTTTTTTTGAATTATTGCGTTTATATAACGAGATAGTCGATGGTGTTGTAGATAATCATGTGTTTGCTCGCCCTGGATATTTACCTAAGACTGGGCGAGAAGCTTTGCAAAATTATTGTTGGCAATTTAAGCAAAGATTGCACTCGCATATTCAGAAAAATCCTGAGACAGAGCAGAATGAGGCTATTAATCAGGTTTGGCTTGAGTATTATAAAGATAGGCAAAATCAACTTGGACATTGGTTTCGCTCCCTGTACAACATTCTGAATGTTTGTTGATCAAAGCCAAGCTAATAATAAAAAGTTTTACGTCGATCTGCTTCGTGCTCAGTTATCAAGTTCAGAGCTTGTGTGTGTGTTTTATAACGCTAATAGTGATATGGGGCGTGAAAAGTTATTGCCATTGATAAATAAATATAACTTGCTCAAACATTTGGATAAGGAAGAGCTCTTTTTAGAGCAAGAGGGTAATTGAGATGAAAATTCTAGTCATCGGTTCTGGTGGTCGTGAGCACGCAATGGCCTGGCGTTTGGCGCAGGGTGCGAAAGTGCAGAAGGTGTATGTTGCACCGGGTAATGCGGGCACGGCTTTGGAAGAGGGAGTGGAGAACGTCGCCATTAGCGGCATTCCTGAACTTATCGAATTCGTTAAGCGCGAAAATATTGAGATTACAGTAGTTGGCCCAGAGGCTCCATTGGCAGCAGGGGTGGTGGATGCTTTCCGTGCGGCAGGTCTTAAGATATTTGGCCCAACTCAAGCGGCGGCACAACTTGAGTCTTCAAAAGATTTCGCTAAACGTTTCATGGCGCGTCATAACATTCCTACCGCCTTTTTTGAGACCTTTAGCGATATTCCCGCTGCTAAAGCCTATGTCGAAAAACATGGCGCACCTATTGTCGTTAAGGCCGATGGTCTCGCCGCAGGTAAAGGTGTCGTGGTGGCAATGAGTAATGAAGAAGCTTTCGCGGCTATCGACATGATGCTGTCAGACAATAAGTTTGGTGATGCAGGCGCGCGCGTTGTTGTGGAAGAATTCTTGACGGGTGAAGAGGCTAGTTTCATTGTTATGGCCGATGGTAAGAACGTGTTGGCGCTGGCTAGCAGTCAAGACCATAAGCGTTTGCTAGATGGTGATGGTGGCCCGAATACCGGGGGCATGGGGGCTTATTCTCCTGCGCCAGTGGTTACGCCAAGCATTCATGCCAAAGCGTTGCGCGAGGTTATTCAGCCTGTGATGCGCGGGATGGAAAGTGAAGGCATTAGCTATACTGGGTTTTTATATGCTGGCTTGATGATTTCGCCTGATGGCACGATCAAAGTGCTGGAGTTTAATTGCCGTATGGGCGATCCCGAGACGCAACCCATTATGTTGCGCTTGAAGAGCGACTTCGCCAGCATTATTGAACACGCGGTGAACGGTACTTTGGATAAAGTAGAGGCCGAGTGGGACAGGCGCACTGCCTTGGGTGTGGTAATGGCAGCTGCAAATTATCCCGACACGCCACGCAAAGGCGATGTTATTAGCGGCTTGCCGAAAAGCTTGGATGAAGCGCATGTGTTTCATGCTGGCACGGCTAAGCAAGATGACAAAGTGCTAACAAATGGTGGGCGAGTACTGTGTGTTGTCGCATTGGGTGACATGGTAAGACAGGCGCAGAAGAATGCGTATGACATTGCCGATACCATTCATTTCGATGGGCAACAGATGCGTCGCGATATTGGCTGGCGCGCGATTCATCATAAAAAATAATTCGTGCAACGATTTGCATATTCTTCACGCACTATCGCCGCGCACCTAAAGCGCGGCGGTCTCATCGCTTATCCCACTGAGTCTTGCTATGGATTAGGTTGCGATCCGAGCAATCGGCGCGCAGTGCAAAGTATTCTCAAGCTTAAGCAACGTCCTCAGCGCAAAGGCTTGATTCTAATCGCTTCTCACTATCATCAAGTCGCCCGATATGTGCAAGAAGTTCCGCTTGCGGAGCAGGTGAAATTGCAAAATACCAGCACACAGGCTGTCACCTATTTAATGCCCGCTCGTACTTCTGTGTCGCGCTGCTTGCGCGGCTCGCATGACACCTTGGCGGTGCGCCTTACTGCCCATCCTTTTGCAAAGCAGCTTTGCTTGCGTGCAAATAGTGCATTGGTTTCCACCAGTGCCAACTTTAGCGGACAACGCCCCGCAAGAAGCTACGCAGAATGTCAGCGTTTATTTGGGAATAAAGTCTGGGTGTTACGAGGGCGAGTTGGAAAACATAAACAAGCTTCTACGATTCGTAGCTGGACGAATGGTAAAATCGTGCGTAATTAAATCCACCACACAAGCTGTGGTGAAAACATCGTGGAGAAAATATGGATAGCACCGCTGTTAAGAAATACCTGCTCGAACTTCAAGAACTCATTGTTGAACGTTTAGAACAAGTCGATGGAAAAAAATTCATCCGCGATAAATGGCAGCGTGAAGCAAGTAACAAGACCGACTCAAACTCGTCACAAACCAGTATTGGAAAAGGCGAAGGCATTAGTTGCATCCTGGAAGAAGGCAATGTCTTAGAGCGCGGCGGCGTAGCATTTTCGCATGTGCAAGGCGATAAAATGCCCGCCTCGGCAACTGCGCACCGTCCTGAATTGGCGGGATGTAGCTGGGAAGCGATGGGCGTATCTCTGGTGATGCATCCGCGCAATCCTTATGCGCCGACTTCACATGCTAACGTGCGTATGTTTATGGCGCATAAGCCTGATGGCGAAACTGTATTTTGGTTTGGTGGCGGCATGGACCTCACCCCTTATTATGGCTTCGAGGAAGATACGACGCACTTTCACCAAGTCTGCAAAAACGCGTTTGCACCCTTTGATTCGTCCTTACACGCGAAATACAAAAAATGGTGTGATGAATATTTCTTCCTTAAGCACCGCAATGAACCGCGCGGTGTGGGTGGAATTTTCTTTGATGATCTAAGTACGCCGGATTTCGATACCTGCTTTGCCATTCAGCAGAGTGTTGGAGATCATTTCCTGTCGGCCTATGTGCCTTTGTTGGAAAAGCGCAAAGATACGCCCTACGGCGAACGTGAACGTGATTTTCAGCTTTACCGTCGTGGTCGCTATGTCGAATTTAATTTGGTTGTTGACCGTGGCACCATCTTTGGCCTGCAATCCAATGGCCGCACTGAGTCAATTTTGCTGTCTATGCCGCCGTTGGTTAAATGGCGTTATGACTGGCAGCCTGAAAAAGGTACGCCGGAAGCGGAGTTGTACGAGAAATATCTGGTGCCGAGGGATTGGGTATAAATACAAATCCGCCAATGGCGGGTTTGTAAAAGAGGCGGGATTCAGAAATGAATGGAGTGAAGTCAGGTGGGCGTTTCAGTTCACTACTGGGACAATTTCGCTCCGTCCTTCTTTCAGCTTGTTATCATGGTAAGAATTATAAACAGGAGTAGATGATGCATATTTTCTTGCGCGGTTTTATCGCTACTATATTTCTGCTATGCAGCTTGCTAAGTCCGTCGGTATGGGCGGATGAGGTTGGTGTTGCGGTGGCCTCAAACTTTGCAGCTCCGATAGCGGACATCGCAAAGTTATTTCAAAAGGAAAGTGGACACACGCTAAAGCTTGGGGTGGCGGCAAGTGGCAAGTTGTATGCGCAGATCAAAGGCGGCGCTGCATTTGATGTATTCCTGTCAGCAGATGAGGCCTTGCCTAGGCAGTTGATGCAAGACGGGCTAGCCGTTATTGGCTCACGCTTTGTCTACGCTAGGGGCAGACTGGTGCTGTGGAGTGTGCGGCATGATTTTGTGGATGCAAAAGGTGCAATGCTACGCAAGCGGAATTACAGCACGTTGGCAATCGCTAATCCTTGGTTTTCACCCTATGGTGTGGCCGCGAAGGATACATTGGGCAAGTTGACGATGTGGAATTCGATTCAAGAAAAGTTAACCAAGGGTGAGAGCGTTATCCAGGCTTACCAAATGGCTGCGACCGAGGATGCCGATCTGGCGTTTATTTCACTGTCACAGGTGATGCGAAACGGCAAGGTGACTTCGGGTTCATGGTGGGTTGTGCCTACAAAGCTGCACAAGCCGCTCCGGCAGAATGCAGTGTTGTTGTCAGGAGCAAAAGATAACAAGGCGGCCAAGGCATTTCTTGTTTTCCTAAAGAGTGAAAAAGCGAGAAAAGTGATGCGTGGCTTTGGCTATGAATAGCCCTGTTGTGAGCAAGTTGTTCTTGTAAGGAATAGCTCAATTATTATGCTTGCAGCGCGGTGCAATAGGCATGCTTGCAAGTAACAATGTTAGCTATTTATACTTTACGCTACAGAGGCTGGTGTTCAATTTATATCCATAACTAAGGCTAATATGATTGAGAAATTCAACTCGCTATTCGACATGACACACGTTTTCTTTGACGAAAACAATTTCAGCGCTATGCGCTAGTTTAAAGTAGTTGCAATGTCCTCATTGCGGCCTGGTTATAGTTTTCATCTATTGGCAATGACATGCGAAAGTGCTGCTAAATTTATGGTTGTAACACTCTGGTTTTGAAGATAAAAAAATCTGCTACAAAAACTCAACATATCAAACCGCTGGTCAAGTAAAATGTTTGTAAAACTGTTGCCGTGAATGCTGGCAAAGGTACGTAGTGAAGTTGAATAGTGACTCATACGACGCTCTTAAGTGAAGCGTGCGATTGGGGTGAGTTCATGCAGAAGCATGATTGAGGAGTCTTTGGTTACTTTAAATACACAATGGCCTGAATCATAAAGCTAGTGATAAATACATACTGACGTACCTTAATATATTCACATGGCTTTGGAATTGCTGAAATATATATGAAAGTGAGTTTATTGTTTTGTTCAATGCCTTTCAAGAGTGAAAACTTACGTAAAAACATTAAGTAACAAGGGGCAATGCGAATTAAAAGTATGTAAAGCGGGTGTTGGCTTTAACGAGGCATTATATCGAATTGCTAAATTTCACAAACATGCACTATTGCCACTGCTAAAAGAAGATAGCGCAAAAAGATGAAAAAACAGGTACGTGAATTGATAAATTCAAAGAAATACAATGGTTATTTTGCACTAAACCTCCTACTGAACGTTGCAGAAATACATTGCACGGAGTAGATGATGCCAAAAATTATTGATTTGTTCTGTGGTTGTGGCGGATTTGGCTTAGGCGCAAAACAAGCTGGTTTTGATGTCGTGATTGCGGTTGATATAGATAAAACGCTACAGTCAGCTTACGCAAGAAATTTCCCTAAAACAAATGTTGTAAATGGTGACTTATCTACAATGGGTAAATCAGCATGGAATGCGTTAATTAACGGACATGAAATCGATGGTGTTATTGGTGGGCCACCATGCCAAGGATATAGCCGCATGGGGAAAGGCGATGTTAATGACCCTAGACGTTCGTTATTGCGTCATTTTTTCAGAAACGTAAACATAATTTCCCCAAAGTTTTTTATTATGGAAAATGTTGAGGGGTTGTTAGATTCTAAGAACAGCCAAGAGCTGTATGATGCAATAAAAAAGGCTGATAAAAAATATACAGTATTACCTCCAATCGTTGTAGATGCATCAAAATTTGGTGCGCCCACGAAACGCAAACGTGTCGTAATAATTGGTTATGATCCACTAAGAATGAGTGAGATTACTGGGTGCGAATTTCAGTCCATTACTAAAACACCTGTAACGGTTCAAGACGCTATAAAAGATATTGGAGAGCCCATTAAGCAGAGCAAAAATGCTGATAATTTTGGCTGGGCAAAATATCGGCAAGTGAAAGTTATCTCAGATTATGCTTTAAAGATGCGTGCTTTTCCTAAGAAGGATTGGGGTTGGGAAGTGGCACTTGAGTATCTTAAAAGCGGTAATATTTCAGGTAATTTCGATACAGTTCATTTGCCCGAAGTAAGTGAACGATACGGTTCAATTATTCCTGGCAATACTGACCCTATAAGCCGCTCAAAGCGGTTGGCATGGAATGGCCTTTGCCCTACATTAAGAGCTGGCACAGGCGCAGACAAAGGAAGTCATCAGGCAGTACGTCCATTGCACCCCAATATGCCAAGAGTTATAACCGTAAGAGAGGCCGCGCGGCTTCAAGGTTTTCCTGACTGGTTTTGCTTTCACAATACTAAGTGGCATAGTTTTAGGATGATAGGCAATAGCGTGTCTCCTCTCGTGTCAGAATCAGTACTAAATGTGATTATGAGCAAGTTAATAGAGGCTACGTATTCAAGTAAGATGACAGCTTAATCAGCAATACTGGGGGAAAAATGCCAAAGAAAATAATAAAATCGGTGGTAGTCCAAGCAGGTGTAAATCCCGGATATTTAGAAAATACACTAACAACGGACATTACTGTCTTAGAGTCAATTTTTGATTTAATTGATAACTCAATCGATGCCGCGCGAGATCATCTTTTATCTCAAAACTTTGAGGCAGACAAATATGGTTTGCCGAACGACTATTCCGGTTACAAAATTTCCATTCGTCTCAGTGAGAAAAGTATCAGCATCCTTGATAATTGCCTTGGCATAGAAGAGTCTATGCTTACACAAAAAGTATTCATGACAGCTGAAGCATCCAATCATAAATTCGGAATTGGGCATTATGGCCTTGGACTAAAGCGCGCATTATTGAAATTTGGTAGCCAATATGCAATGTCATCGGATAACGGAGAAATTGCTTTCAAAATGCGTTTTGATGGAGCAATGATAGCTGGCAATAAAGAACTTGTTGCTCATGGATACGATACATCTGGGTGTCGTAAAACGCTTTTTGTGGTCACCGAAGTAAAACCTAGTATTGCCTACGAATTTCAGAGCAAGCTTTGGTTTGAAAATGCAGTAAGTATGCTCAAGCAGCGCTACGCTGTGTATATAGCGAAGGGGCTGAAACTTAGCATTACTGATGCCTGTAATCACGAATACGTCAAAATAAATAGCGTGCTTCCTTCACTGCGTACAGATGCCAAATTCCACCCAGTAAGCACGCCCATTAAAATTGACGGACTTGATGTATATATTGATTCTGGAATTCATCATGAATATTACTTCAAAAAGGAGGCTAAACATTCCTTAGCTAAAAATAAGCAACTTACTGACTACTTTGGACTTTATTTTATTTGCAATGATCGAGTAATTGTCGCAGCGAGTACCGCAATTGAGCATGGTTGGAAAACAAAATGGCATTCTGAATATAACGGATATATCTGCATTGTGCGTTTTGTGTCTGCCGACTCAGGCAAGATGCCGTGGAACACGTTAAAAACGGCACTAAAAACGGATGGGAGTATGTTTGTAGAGGTCAGGAATAAGTTATTACCAATAGCCGAATCATTTCGAGCATCGGTAAGAAAATATTACTTAAATAAATCAGTTAAAAACAAATCGAAAGAAAATCCTTACTCAACGGCAAATCCACCTTCAGAAAAACAAAAGGCGAGCGATTCCGCCACAGCGAGCTCATTAACACCTCAGTTATCTCAGAATCAACAACTAAAACCTGATCAAATGGCGGGAAATAATCCACAAGCCCATGTAAAAAATTGGGATACAGTTTTGCCAGCAGATTTTCCAATTTCTAAAAATGATGCGTTAAACGCATTTTTGATAGATGCAGTTAACTTGAAATGTCATGATGCACCTTGTGCCAGTGCCTTACTATTAAGGGCGATATTAGAGAAAACACTCAAAAATTTCGTTACTAAATCAGGCAACTTCGATGAAGTTAAAAAGCACTTTTACCGTTCAGCAGAAGGGCTAAAGAAAAATCATAGTGAGGAATACAAAGCCAGCCAAGGTATAGATTTAGCCATGATGTTGAATTGGCTGAAAGATGAAAGAACAGCTACCAAAATTTTCGGGATCGAGGAAAAACCTACGCTTTGGCTAGCAGCAAAAAAAGCGGCTACACATGTTAAGAAGCTAAATGGCGTAACGCATGGAAATGATTTTATAGGAACAGAACAATTTCTTACCATAAGAAATGAAATGTACACTTTGATTCTTTTTTGCGTACAGCATCCCTGATGCTACAAATTCAAAAAAATCCTTCGTTAAGTATGTCATTGCTTCATTTTTTGTAGCGCACTATGTTCAATTTGCTTCCTTGTAAAAAATCGATTGAAATCAATACGCAGTGCTTGCTTATGTGTTTATAGCGCATGGCTTAGTTAAAGTTGTGCTTGTCTTGGCATTGTTTTTGCTGCGCATTATGTCAGGGCAATACTCAAAGTGTGTTGGCAGATAATACAAAATACAAGGAGTGCGGCATGACGAAGAATAAAAATTTAATTCAGTTAATGCTTGGCGGTATTTTGCTTGTCGGAGTATTACGCCCAGCCTGTGCGGCTGAAGTGCGCGTGGCTGTGGCTGCAAATTTCACTGTTCCGATGCGCCAGATTGCTGCATTGTTTGAGCGGAAAAGTGGAAATAAAGTAAAGCTTAGCTTCGGCTCGAGTGGCAAGCTCACTGCGCAGATCAAGCAAGGCGCGCCGTTTGATGTTTTCCTTTCTGCTGATGTGAAAAAGCCCAAACTATTGGAAGAGGAAGGGCTGGCAGTTAAGGGTTCGCGTTTTGTATATGCATTGGGCAAGCTGGTATTGTGGAGTGCGCAAGCCGGATACGTGGATGACAAGGGAACGGTGCTACGCAAAGGCGAGTTTAAAAAACTAGCGTACTCTGATCCCAAGTTGGCACCTTACGGCCTAGCAGCAAAACAAAGTTTACAAAACATGGGGCTGTGGAACGAGGTGAAAGCTAAGTTAGTCACGGGCGAGAGCATTGCGCAGACTTACCAATTTGCCGCGTCTGGCAATGCAGAGTTGGGCTTTGTTGCCATGTCACAAATCATTAAAGGTGGAAAAGTAAGACAAGGCTCTTGGTGGCCTGTGCCTACGTCAATGTATCAGCCCATCAGTCAAGCGGCGGTACAGTTGACGGCGGCAAAAGATCCGCTAGCGGCAAAAGCGTTACTAGATTTTCTGAAGAGTAAAAAGGCGGTGATGATTATGCGTAGTTTTGGGTATGAGCTGCCATAGCACTACGGACTAAACATATTGCGTTTAATATAGGCTTCTTTTTACTACTCCATCTCGCTAAACAGAGTCTTGTTAAAGCAGAACAGTATTTTATAAAACCATGCCAATTCTAGATCCCTCCGATCTGCAAGCTATTTGGCTGACACTCAAGCTGGCGAGTGTCACCACTATCTTGCTGCTGCTCATTGCTACGCCTCTGGCATGGTGGTTGGCTTATAGCAGCAAATGGTACAAGAGTGTTGTATCGGCATTGGTTGCTTTGCCGCTGGTGTTGCCCCCCTCGGTGTTAGGATTTTATTTGTTATTGCTATTGGGGCCGCACGGTCTGGTGGGGGCGCTCACCCAAGCATTACACATCGGTGGATTGGCCTTTACCTTTTCGGGATTGGTGATTGGTTCGGTGATCTTTTCCCTGCCTTTCGCAGTGCAACCTATCCAGAATGCATTTGAATCAATCGGCAAGCGCCCGCTGGAGGTTGCCGCAACTCTGCGCGCGAGTGTCTGGGATCGCTTCGTGAGTGTGGCTTTGCCGCTGGCGCGTCCGGGGTTTACCACTGCAATGATTTTGGCTTTTGCACATACGGTAGGTGAATTCGGGGTGGTGTTAATGCTGGGCGGGAATATTCCTGGCGAAACTCGCGTACTCTCGGTTGCCATCTACAACCACGTCGAGGCGGTTGAGTACAGTGCCGCACACTGGCTGGCGGGTGGCATGGTGTTATTTTCATTCATAGTGTTGCTGGCGCTTTATTTAGTGGGCGGCAAGTTGTGGAAGGTGTCGCGATGAATATGAACCTCAAAAAAGCAGTTGTCCGCAGATTAACGCCGATTAAAACAAACCTTTACCTCGCAACTTTGGCGCACCTTTCAGGTGATGCACTCTTTGCGATTAACAGCTTAAAAATCTGCGTTAATCTGCGAAATCTGCGGATAGAACTGAGGTTTTTAGGATGAAAGGTTTTGAATGAGCGACATTCGTGCACACTTCACTTTGCAAATGGATGGCTTCGCACTGGATGCGTCCTTTAGTGCGCCTGCGACAGGGGTCACTGCCTTGTTTGGCCCTTCCGGTTCAGGCAAGACTACTGTGTTGCGCTGTATCGCAGGCTTGGAGCGAGCCGCAGGGGCGCTGAGTGTAAATGGCGAGGTTTGGCAGGATGAAAAAGTTTTTGTTGCGACACACAAACGTCAATTGGCTTATGTGTTTCAAGAAGCTAGCTTGTTTCCCCATCTGTCGGTGCGTGCGAATTTGGAATATGGTTACAAGCGCATAAAGCCGGGCGAACGAAAGGTACAACTTGAGCAGGTGGTGGATTGGTTAGGTTTGAGTCATCTTATTGAACGGGGTAATCCGGCTAAATTATCCGGCGGTGAACGTCAGCGAGTCGCTATTGGGCGCGCGCTACTCACTAGCCCACGCATTTTGCTGATGGACGAACCCTTGTCTGCGCTTGATGCCACAAGTAAACAAGACATCCTGCCTTATTTAGAACACTTACATCGTGAGTTAGATATTCCCGTGTTGTATGTCAGCCATTCCTTAGATGAGGTGGCGCGATTGGCGGATCATTTGTTGCTGATGCAGCAAGGTCGCGTTATTGCTAGCGGTGCATTGCAAGAATCGCTGGCGCGACTAGATTTGCCGACGGCACATTTTGATGATGCGGCTGCGGTGATCGAAGCGAAGCTAGTCGAACAGGACGAAACTTATCACCTGACGCGTATAGATTTTGCTGGCGGTAATTTATGGGTAGGGAAGGTGGATCGACCGCTCGGCAGTTTGGTGCGCGCTCGTGTATTGGCACGCGATGTGAGTATTGCTACAGAAATGCCGCACGGTTCCAGTATTAGCAATATTTTGGACGGGGTAATCAGTGAAATACGTGATGAAGGGCTGGATAAAGTGATGCTGTGTATTAAGATCGGCGATCAGCAAGTGTTTCTATCGCGTATAACGCGCCGTTCACGCGATCAACTTGGATTGTCACTTGGTCAGCGAGTGTTTGCACAGGTGAAGAGTGTGGCGCTGATGTAGCCAGCTTATTGCGAGGAGGCTTGCTGTAGATTGCTAGCAATCTCAAGGCGGACAGTTTCATTCCACCATGCGCCGCCCAAGGCATGATAAAGCGAAATAGCATTGCCCAGAGTTTCAGTTCGGCACTGAATTAAGCGTAATTTAGCAAGCTGTAGGCTTTGCTTGGCAGCAAGTACGTCACGGTAATTTACAGTTTTGTCAGCATAATTTTTACGCATGGTAGTTAGTGCGGACAAGCTTTCCTGTTCCGAGGCGGTAGCGGCTTTAAGCTTTATGGCATCGCTGTATATTGCAATCAATGTGTCTTCCGTGTTTTTCAATGCCACTTTCATGGTGTTCTGATATTGCGCGCTGCTTGCGTGCATTTCCAATTGCGCGGCGCGCACATCGGGCCGTTGTTCAACGAGCTTGGTCGGAATTTCTAACGGAAGCGCTAGCGTTGAATGCAGCGTATTCAAGGAGACACTTTCCGGCAGAGCGTCATCTGGCGGAATGCCGAGCAGTAGATGCAGCAACTCGCGCGTTTGTGTAAATTGCTTTTGGATGAGTAGCAAGGCTTGTTGGGAATGATGAGCTGATTTTTGTTGCTCGCTAACAGTGGCTTGCGTAACCAAGCCTGCCTTGTGTTGCCTGCGCAAAATCGACAGCAAGCTGAAATCAATGGCAATGACTTTCCTTGCAGACCTCATTTGAGCATGCAAGGATGATTCTTGTAAAACACAGGCTATCAGGTTGCTGGCCAGAGTGCGATAAGTCGCTTCGGCTTGCAACTGTCTGCGTTCGCTGGTGCTTTTGGGTAAGCTTAGTGAACTAATATGTAATGCTTCCGGCAAATACGAAATCGCAAGTTGGCGTGCATGGAAGCCATAGTAGCTGTCGCCGACGAAAGTGCCTGAGGTCAGTACGGGGCGGTTTTGTTGGAAAGAGAGCGTGCTTGATCCATTGGAAGCATTGTTAACACTAATGGCTGAATGAAAATAGCCTGAACGAACGATGTCGCTCTGCTGCACTTTCAGCAACAGGCTTTGCACACTTTCTACTGTGGGGTAGGCAGCAAACCCTTGCTCGATGAGTGTGTTGAGTTGTGCGGATTGGAGTAACTTCCACCAATCAAACTCCACATTCAATTTGGTATCCAAGCGATGTGCACGTGCTGCCGACATAATAGAAGCTATATTGCTCGGTATCGTCGGAGGGGGGCTGCTGGCTTGATTGCTTGCAACTTTGGACGCGGGGGCCGTAGCGCACGCAGACAATAGCAAAGTAATTGCCATTGCGGAAAATGAGCACAGGGATCTGCCACTAGCCGTAAATTTTACGCGTGAATTAAGCACGACAATATATGTAGTTAAGTGTCTGAATAGGTCTAATTCTACTTTAAAATGTGTTGAAATCGTGTTTCATGTTTCTAAGGGCACTGGCACAGTATAAAAATACCTATTACCATTCGCCGCCCTGATTGAAAGTGTAACGCTAAGGGCGGTAATTTACTATTCTGATTTGAGAAGTTAAAACCTTTTGCCACAGAGTTACAAAGATACAGAGAAAATCTATATAGCCCACACTTGAATTGGCTTGCTGCACCAGAAATGAGTGTGTTAATTAGCCTGTGTTTCGGCTTGAAATTTTAGTATTTCTCGGTATTTGAGTTCCTTTGCGGTTAGTTTGTATTGATAGGGTAGACCATGCATATTCACATCCTCGGCATTTGCGGCACATTTATGGGCGGTATTGCGGCCATTGCCAAGCAAGCGGGCTATCGCGTCACGGGTTGCGATGCCAATGTTTATCCACCCATGAGTACGCAGCTCGAAGCACAAGGCATCGAACTCATTGAAGGCTTTGCTGTGGCGCAGCTCGAGCTTAAGCCGGACGTGTTCGTGATTGGTAATGTGGTATCGCGCGGCAATCCGCTTATGGAAGAAATTTTAAATCAAAATTTACCTTATGCCTCTGGCCCACAATGGCTAGCAGATACCTTGTTGCGAGATAAGTGGGTGTTGGGGGTGGCAGGGACGCATGGCAAGACGACAACTAGCTCCATGCTGGCTTGGATTCTGGAAGATGCGGGATTGAATCCCGGTTTTCTAATTGGTGGTGTGCCGCAAAATTTCGAGATTTCGGCGCGTATTACCGAGTCGAAATTTTTCGTTATTGAAGCGGATGAATATGACACTGCCTTCTTCGATAAACGCTCCAAGTTTGTGCATTACCATCCGCGTACCGCAATTTTGAATAACCTCGAATTCGATCATGCGGATATATTCCCTGATTTAGATGCAATCGAGACGCAGTTTCATCACTTGCTGCGCACTGTTCCGGGGCAAGGCTTGGTGGTAAGTAATGGGCGCGAAGAAGCGTTGCAGCGCGTTATTGAGCGTGGTTGTTGGACACCTGTTGAAAGTTTCGGTAGTGATAATGGTTGGAATATAGATGAGGCAAACCAAGTAAGCTTGAAGGATGTTGCGCAAGGCGTGTTGCAATGGGAGCTGATGGGCGAACATAATCGCATGAATGGCCTCGCGGCACTTGCCGCCGCGCGCCATGCTGGCGTGTCAGCCGCGCAGGGTTTAGCCGCACTGGCTAAATTTAAAAATGTGAAACGGCGCATGGAAGTGCGCGGTACAGCTAACGGCATTGCCGTGTATGACGACTTTGCACATCATCCCACTGCAATTGACACGACTGTTGCTGGCTTGCGCCACAAGGTTGGCAAGGCACGCATACTCGCCGTTCTGGAGCCACGTTCCAACACCATGAAGTTGGGGGTAATGCGAGACGCATTGCCCGCCAGTCTGAAAGATGCTGATCTGGTTTTTTGTTATGCAGCGAATCTTGGCTGGGATGTGCGTAGCGCACTTGCGCCATTGGGTGATAAGGTCGTTGTAGAAGATGAACTCAATGCACTCATCGAAGCCATTGCTGCTGTGGCAAAGTCAGGCGACCAGATTTTGGTGATGAGTAATGGCGGCTTTGGGGAAATACATGCAAAGTTGTTGGAACGGCTTGCTGGCTAGATAGCTTTACCTAAAAACCTTACCACAGAGACACAGAGGCACAGAGAAAGGCAAACATCAACAACTTACAGTCGTATAGTTCCATCATACGGGCCAGAAAATTGAGGGGTGCTATTGTGTTTTTTGTGGTTCAACTGCTGTTTTAAGGCTTTACCGTCCGGTCAATTCACAGGAGGTGCATATGGCAAGTCAAACTGAAATCACCAATATGGCATTGTTCTGCGATTTTGAGAACGTGGCACTGGGCGTGCGTGATGCTAAGTATGCACCGTTCGATATAAAGAAAGTGCTGGAGCGCCTGTTGCTCAAGGGTAGTATCGTCGTCAAGAAAGCTTATTGTGATTGGGATCGCTACAAGGAATTCAAAGCGCCAATGCATGAAGCTTCTTTTGAACTGATCGAAATTCCGCATGTGCGTCAATCGGGTAAAAATTCTGCCGACATCCGCATGGTTGTTGATGCGCTTGACCTTTGCTATACCAAAGCCCATGTTGATTCCTTCGTGATCATCAGTGGAGACTCAGATTTTTCACCACTGGTTTCAAAGTTGCGCGAGAACAATAAATACGTGATTGGTATCGGTGTAAAAGATTCCACTTCGGATTTATTGAGTGCCAATTGTGACGAATTTATTTTCTACGACGACCTTGTGCGTGAGCAAGAAGCGAAAAAAGCTGCCAAAAAATCTCCCGCCAAGGCGAAAGCCGGAGCCACCAAGCCCAGCGTAGCAAAAGTTGAAGAAGATAAGAAGCAGGAGGCAATGGACTTCTTAGTGGAAACCCTTGAAGGATTGATTTCAGAGCGCGGTTCGGATGAAAAGCTTTGGGGGTCAATGGTGAAGCCCACCATGCAGCGACGCAAGCCCGGTTTCACTGAATCCTATTACGGCTACCGTTCCTTCAAAGAGTTAATTGAAGACGCTCAAAAACACAAATTAGTCGTGTTGGCACGCGACGAGAAGTCGGGACAGTACACCATACGCTTGCCCACTTTGGAATAAGGACAGCGTTGCTAAGATAAATGCTTTGTCTTCAAAGATATAAACGATATACTGCTGCCATATTGGTGTAGGTGGTATTTTCCTAGTAAATGAAAAATTGTTTGGGAGCGAGTGTATCGCCCCATGTAAGGGAGGTTGGATAGATGGTTCCGCATGTTAGTGCAAGGGTGTTGGGAAGAATACGACTTATTGTAATGATGTTTTTGGTTGCGGTTGCTAGCGTGGCCTGCCAGACAAAACCCGTGCACGTTCCGCTGAAACCGGTAGTCGTTCATCCTAAGCGAAAAGTGGTTAAGCCGAGAGTTGTTAAACCTAAAGTTGTTGATAAAAAAGCACAGCAACTGAGTTACAACCAAGGGATTCGGGCGTACTCCATGGAAAACTATGAGAAAGCTAAGTCGGCATTTCAGCATGTCGTAAAGCTTGGTTCCAAGACGGATTTAGGGTTGAAAGCTCTTGATAACCTCAGAAAAGTATTACGGGTACTAAAAACGCTTGCTGAACTCAGAGCAAAGTGAGTAAGTAGCGATGTCAGTTGAAGCAACGAAAGTTGAGCCGGTGGACGATCCGGAATCGACAAGCAATGCTGCTGAAGCAAGCGCAGCTATATCTCCTGCACCTAGGCGCAATCCTTTCGTTTTGTTGATAGGCTTACTTTCGTCGATCAGAGTCCGCTATAAAATTGCCGGGACGTTTATTGTCATGCTGAGTCTTACGGTTTCCTCATTGGGAGTGGTAACTTTTTCCAGCCAAAAAGAAATCCTTGAGCATGAAATGAAAGCACGTGCTTCAGTGCTGGTTCAGGAATTGGCAAATTCAGGTAAGGAAGCGCTCCTGACTAAACAAGAATTAACTATCGCATCTACGATGAGGGATATTTTACATCGTGACAATGTCGTATATGCAATGGTCACCGATAACAGTGGAAAAGTATTCGCGCACAATGATTATTCCCTGAAAGGCACGATTCCATCCGGCGACGTAGATAAGGCTGCTTTGCAAGCAAAAGACATGTTGTTTCAAGAGACAGTGTTTCAAGGTGATACTGTGCTGGATGCAGCATTCCCTATCTCATTACGTTCAAAAGAATTAAAAATAGGCATCGCTCGCATTGGTCTTTCCCAGAAAGAATTGAAAGCCGCTATTGAGAAGCAGAAAACGACATACTTACTAATGGCGCTGGGTTTTGTTTTCATCGGATTGTTAATTTCTTTTATTCTTGCCCGCTTCCTTACCAAACCACTGGAGCTGCTGTCTGAAGGTATTCTCGATGTGGCGAAGGGCGATCTGCGCAAGTTGGTGAAAGTCACTTCTAGTGATGAATTTGGTGTGGTGACCAAGACCTTTAATCAGATGGTGTTGAGTCTCCGCGAAAAACTCCACATGGAGAAATACCTTTCCCAGTCGACAGTTGACAGCATTAAACAGCATCGCGATCAGTCTCAGCTAAAGCTAGGTGGTGAGCGGAAGTATGTCACCGCCCTATTTTCCGATGTGCGAGGTTTTACTTCACTCTCTGAGAAATTAAGCCCAGAAGAAGTTGTTGTGTTGATGAATACCTATTTGAATTTCCAAGCAGAGGTAATTCAAGCATGGGGGGGGAACGTCGATAAGTTCGTCGGAGACGAGGTCATGGCTGTTTTTGAAGGGCATGGCAATGAGATCAATGCTGTAAGTGCCGGCGTGGAAATTCAGCGTTATTGCGAGACATTGAACAAGGCGAGAGCCGAGGATGGGCAGCGCTCGGTTTTCATCGGCATCGGCATCAATAGCGGCGATGCTGTCATGGGAAATATGGGGTCCGAAGACCACATGGATTACACCGTGATTGGTGACAGTATCAATGTTGCGGCGCGCTTATGCGGGATTGCTGAACCGGGACAGGTGCTGATTAGCAAGCCAGTTGCTGAAGTGATTGGTGAGCGGGCAACATGTGAGGCTTTGCCACCTGTATCCCTTAAGGGGAAAGATAAGCCGCTTGAAATTTTTGCGGTGGAAAATGTAAAAGGCGGTCAGCGAGAATACAAGCGAAAAGTGGTGGATGCTGCCGTTGTGTACTCGCTCGAAGGTGATTCCGAAGAAAAAGCTGCTACCTTGAAAAATCTCAGTCCTCGCGGATGCCTTATGAGTGCAGATGTGTCTGTTGCACTAGATTCAAAATTGAAATTGTCCTTTTCTCTTCCGGTAATCGGCGATATCAATGTCACCGCGTCAGTGCGCGAAGTAAGAAAATCTGAGGATGTGTATCTTATTGCCGTTTACTTCGAAGAAATGGAAGCGGGGGCGCAATCTAAAATCGTTCGATGGCTGCACCGTGTAAATAGTTAATCAATAATAGTGTTCTCCAGAATATAGAGCTTCACGAGGAGCGAGACTTCGGTGCAGCCGATTCTTCAAATCCGGCAGGCAGCTAGTACCCGCTTAAAGAATTTATGGGGGCCTGATTTTAGTATCTAAAATGCTATAATCCGCGCCTCTTAAAAGGTGCTGCTTCATGTCTGTTGTAATAAATTTCAAATCTCATCTGTCCGATTTATTTGCGCAAGCATTGCGCGAGGTTGCGCCTGAGCATGTTGGCGCGACTGTTCTCATTGAGCGTCCCAAGCAGGCTTCGCATGGCGATTACGCCTGTAACCTGGCGATGCAGTTGGCTAAGCCTTTACGCAAATCGCCGCGTGACATCGCGAATGCGCTGATCGCGGCTTTGCCCAAATCCGAAGTTGTTTCCAAAGTGGAGATTGCCGGGGCGGGTTTTATTAATGTGTTTATCACTGCGGTCGCGAAGCAGAATGTGGTGCATGGCGTGTTGAATGCTGGTGCAGATTACGGTCATGTGTCTGTTGGCGCTGGTCGCAAAGTCGGAGTGGAGTTTGTTTCTGCCAACCCGACAGGGCCTTTGCATGTCGGCCACGGGCGTGGTGCGGCGGTGGGCGATTGTTTGTGTAATGTTCTGCACGCAGCGGGTTGGGATGTGACGCGCGAGTTTTACTATAACGATGCAGGCGCGCAGATCGACAACCTGACGCTATCGGTGCAGTTGCGCTGCAAGGGCGTTACGCCGGACGATCCTGCTTGGCCTGAATCAGGCTATCGCGGCGATTACATCATGGATGTGGCACGTAGCTATATGGCAAAGGAAGCCGTCGATGCCGACGATCAGCACACTACTGGCAAAGGTGATGTGAATGATGCCGAGGCCATTCGACATTTTGCCGTGGCCTATCTGCGTCGTGAACAGGATCTGGATTTACGTGCTTTTCAGGTTGAGTTTGACGTGTTCTCGTTGGAATCCTCGCTGTACACCGAGGGTAAAGTAGACGAGGCAGTGAAAAAGCTTATCTCTAGCGGCCATACTTACGAGCAGGATGCTGCGTTGTGGTTGCGCACTACCGATTTCGGCGACGATAAAGACCGTGTCATGCGTAAAAGTGATGGTGGCTACACCTATTTTGTGCCGGATGTAGCTTACCACTTGGACAAATGGCGGCGTGGTTTTGTGCGCGTTATTAACGAACAAGGCTCCGATCATCACAGCACAATTACTCGTGTACGTGCTGGATTGCAGGCGCTGGATGAGGGTATTCCTCAAGGTTGGCCGGATTATGTGCTGCACCAGATGGTGACGGTGTTAAAGAACGGCGAAGAGGTGAAAATATCCAAACGTGCGGGGAGTTACGTTACCTTGCGCGATTTGATTGATGAAGTAGGTTGTGATGCTACGCGTTATTTTCTTGCCGCACGGCATTCTGATTCGCAACTGGTGTTTGACATAGATCTCGCCAAATCTCAGAGCAATGACAATCCCGTGTATTACATTCAGTACGCCCATGCCCGCATTAGTACGGTGTTGGCGCAATGGGGTGGCAAGCGGCAGGCCTTGCTGGATGCTGATGTTAGCGTGCTGGATAGCGAATATGAAATCGCCGTGTTGCAACGAATGATTGATTATCCGCAGGTGATTGAGACGGCGGCAGAAGATCTTGCGCCACATCTCATCGCTTTCTATCTCAAAGAATTGGCTGCTGATTTCCACAGCTACTATAATGCCTCGCGCTTTTTAGTCGATGATGAGAAGCTAAAGCTGGCACGTTTAGCCTTAATTGCCTCCGTCGCACAAGTTTTACGGAACGGATTGGCATTGTTGGGTGTCTCTGCACCTGAGAAAATGTAAATGACTAAGGATAAAGATGAGTAATAGTGTTAAAGGTAGCGGTGCAAGCAAGGGTGGTTCACTGTTTGCCGGTATCGTGTTAGGTATGTTGATGGGGATATTGGGCGCTGGTGGTGTGGCTTGGTATATCTTAAAAAAGAACCCCGCCTCTTTCGAGGACAAAGAACATCATGACCCTAGGCCGGTAGCGAAGGCAGAGCCTTTGCCTCCATTGGCAGAGAAGGTGTCGAGTGCATTGGCCGGTTTTGTACCTGCCTCGGCGGTGAATGAGGTTAAGCAGCATTTTGAATTTTACAAAGTGCTGACTGACAAGCCTGATTCTGGCGCTCAGAAAAGTGCGAAGAAAGCAGTCGCTCCGCCATCAAAGCCAGTGCATGCGACGAATGAAAAATATTACTTGCAAGTGGGGTCTTTTCCAAACGAAGGTGATGCCGAAAAGCTGAAAGCGAAGCTCGCTTTTTTGGGTATGATGGCGGTATTGCAGTCGGCGGATATTCCTAACAAGGGTATGTATCATCGTGTGCGCCTAGGCCCGATCAAAGGCGGTGATGCGTTGAAAAAGGTAATAGCTTTGTTGAAGAAAAACGGTGTGAACAATGCCACGCCGATCAAAGTTAAGTAATAGTTTGCAATCAAATTTTATTATCAGGGATGGCTTGCCACGCCCCTTATCAAGGAGATGACATGAAACTTTTCAAGCAACTTTTTTCAGTGACACTTTTGCTGTTATCCACGCAGGTATTTGCGGGTGCGCAATTAGGGCGGGATTACAAAGAGCTGAGCCCTGCTCAGCCAACGCATAGTGGCGAAAAGATCGAAGTGCTGGAGTTTTTCTTTTACGGCTGCTCGCATTGTTATCACCTTGATGGGCCTCTTACGGTATGGGAAAAGAAAATGCCCAGAGATGTCGACTTGCAATTAGTGCCGACTATCTTCCGTGATTCTTGGGAAGCAATGGCGCGTACATTCTATGCCCTGCAATCTATGGGGCTACAGCACCGTTTGCATGAAGTCTTATTCGATGCTTGGAATCTGGACAATGTAGTGCTGACGCAAGAGGAAGATGTTTTGGATTTCTTGGGGAAACACGGTGTAGATCGTGCTAAATTTTCTGCGGAATACAATTCCTTTGCTATTAATAGCAAAGTCTCCCGCGCTAAGCAAATGGTACGAGAATACGGCATTCGCGGCACACCCACGATCATTGTGGACGGTAAATATGTCATCACCGGTTTAACGCCTGAGGTCACGATTAAAGTATTGCATGAAGTTATCGCAATCGCTCGCAAGGAACACGGCAAGCATTGAAAAAAGTTGTAATAAGTGGCGCGTCGAGTGGCATTGGTTTAGCCCTCGCGCGCCATTATCTTGAACGCGGTGCATTCGTTGCTGCGCTTGCCAGACGTGGCGAATTACTGCAATCCCTAGCAGTAGAATTTCCTGAACAAGTTTTTTGTTACGCACTAGATGTGCGAGATGCGCCAGAAATTCGTGATGCTGCACATGATTTCATTACGCGAGTTGGCGTGCCAGATATCGTGATTGCAAATGCGGGAGTCAGTCGCGGCACGCTCACCGAGCATGCCGAAGATATTGATGTGTTCCAGCAAGTAATGGACATTAACGTATTAGGGATGGTTAAAACTTTTCAGCCTTTCATTGCTGCGATGCGTGCAGAGCGGCATGGCAGTTTGGTTGGCATTGCCAGTGTGGCGGGCTTTCGCGGATTGCCTGGGGCAGAAGCTTATTCGGCTTCCAAGGCGGCGGCAATTTCTTATTTGGAAAGTCTGCGCGTAGAGCTGCATGCTAGCGGTATCAAGGTCGTCACAATCTGTCCTGGCTATATTAAAACACCGTTGACCGATGTAAATGCCTACCCTATGCCGTTTATTTTAGAGGTAAATAAGGCTGCAAGGCGTATGGCACGAGTCATCGAACGCGGCAAGTCTTTTGCTGTCGTGCCCTGGCAAATGGGTATGGTGGGTTGGTTGATGAAGCGTTTGCCGAATTGGCTATATGACAGGCTCTTTGCTAAAGCACCGCATAAATCACGCAATTTATAATCCGATGGTGATTTAGCATTGCACGACATGGAGTTGATTGCCTTCAACTGAAAGTATTCGACGTGAATTAGTTATTGGGCATCGCTATAAATCCAAACTACGTCGCGATACTGCGCTGTTAAAAAATCTTTAACGCTTACATAGCATGCTGACGTAGCGCGTTAGAAATCTCTTCGCGCCTAGCCTCACCTGGTATTTTGAACTCCATAGAGGCTGCCTGTTAATTATCAGCTTTGTTCAGTAAAAATACTTTGGGTTTTTATGCGCCCATCCAAGTAGGCGGCATCAGAGGGTAAGTCGAACTTCGTAAAACTAATGCCCACCCGAAAGCATTGATCATGAGAATCATGAACTGTGTTTGCTGTCACGCATTGGATAGTTATAGCTTTCTTTGCACCGGGGTGTAATGGTGGGACGTGAATGTGTAATGTGATTTTGACGTTGGGATTAATAGCTCTATGGATCAAAATCGCAGCGCCATGCAGAGAAATGTCTTTTAATCTGCCCTCATGCGACTCCCGTCCCGCAACGATGGTGATTCTCCAATTCACAGAATAACGCTCATCTTGCCTACGATCATCAATTACGATGGGGGCCTGTGTCTTATTTGGGAACGCGTCCTGTAAAACATCCATTACGTCAAATTCCAAATTATCAACACTCTGCATTTTGTCCTCCCATGATTGATTGCGGCACGTCTACACACATACCACCAACTGCCGTTGAAGTGCAAATGAGAGCGAGAGTTATGCGTGCAGATGAGCATCTGCACCGCAGTCCCGCTACCATAGCTTCCCTTAGGCCGGTGACTTTGCGTCCTTGCTTTTCAGCGAGTTTGCCAAGTAGATAGACGTTAGAGTGAAGGTAAGTCGAGGTCAATTTTAACAAGATGAACGGTTGTTTATCAGTGATGAACGGAAGCCGATTTTTTTGAATAAAATTAATTTAGCAATGCAGGGCAAGTGAGGCATTAATCATGAGTTAATGCCACTTGACCATGAGTCTATACATAGGCTGGAGTGTATCGGAAATTAGCTGTCCAGCTTCTTCTTCAGGATGCCGTTGAGTTGTGCGGGGTTGGCTTTGCCCTTGCTGGCTTTCATAGCGAGTCCGACGAAGAAACCGAATAACTTATCTTTGCCACTTCGATATTCCGCCACTTTGTCTGCGTTGCCCGCGATGATCTCGTCCACCAGTGCTTCAATGGTGCCGCTATCGGAGACTTGTTTTAATCCTTTGGCTTCGATGATGGCATCTACCTCGCCGCCATTGGCCCACATGATGCGGAATACTTCTTTCGCGCCGGAGTTGGAAATAGTGCCATCAGCGATGCGCAGCAGCATGCCACCAAGTTGTTGTGCAGAGATGGGGCATTGCGCCATGTCCAAACCGTCGCGATTTAGCTGTGCGTTTACCTCACCAATGAGCCAGTTGGCGCAAATTTTGGCTTGTGATGGAGCTGCGCTCAGTGCCGCCTCAAAGAAATCGGCCATTTCGCGTGACGAGGTGAGGATGCTGGCATCGTAAGCGGACAGGCCAAGCTCGTTCACATAGCGCGCTTGTTTGGTCTGAGGTAATTCAGGCAAAGTGCTGCGCACCTGCTCTATCCATTCTGGAGAAATATCCAGTGGCAATAAATCCGGGTCTGGAAAATAGCGGTAGTCGTGCGCATCTTCTTTGCTGCGCATGGCGCGAGTTTCGCCAGTGTCGGGGTTAAATAAAATAGTGGCTTGATGAATCTTGCCGCCGTTTTCAATTGTGTCGATCTGCCATTGCACTTCGTAGTCGATGGCCTGCTGCATAAACTTAAACGAGTTAAGGTTTTTGATCTCACGGCGTGTACCCAGTGGTTCGCCGGGATGGCGTACCGATACGTTTACGTCGCAGCGGAATGAGCCTTCTTGCATATTGCCGTCGCAAATGCCAATCCAGCGCACCAGCGTATGTAGCGTTTTTGCGTAAGCCACTGCTTCAGCAGCAGAGCACATGTCTGGTTCGGAAACGATCTCCAGTAGCGGTGTGCCTGCGCGATTTAAGTCGATGCCGGTTGCGCCTTGTGAGCTGCCGTGCACCGATTTCCCCGCATCTTCTTCAAGGTGGGCACGAGTAATGCGTACGGTTTTTTCGTAGGGTTTGGCATTGCCCGACAGCGGGGGAACTTGAATAATTAATACACCTTGCCCGACTACAGGTAGATCAAATTGGCTGATCTGGTAGCCTTTTGGCAAGTCGGGGTAAAAGTAATTTTTGCGTGCAAATACCGAGCGTGGCGCAATGTGCGAACCAGTGGCAAGGCCGAATTTAATAGCGCGCTCTACCGCGCCTTTGTTTAGCACTGGTAGCACGCCGGGCAAGGCAATGCTCACCGCATCGGCTTGCGTGTTGGCTTCGGCTCCGTACGCGGTTGACGCGCCGGAGAATATTTTTGTGTTGGTCGAGAGCTGTGTGTGAACTTCCAGCCCGATAACAATTTCCCAAGTCATAAATAAAACCTCTTCATTGCTGAGATGTAGATATACATACGAGCATCAGAGAAAAACCTCTGACGTTCTTTGTGGTTAATGGCGGGGTTAAAGCGCATTTGGAGTGAGGGTGTGCCAGTCGGTCGCTAGTTGATACTGGTGGGCCACATTTAGCATGCGCGCTTCTTCAAAGTAGTTGCCAATAATTTGCAGGCCTACGGGCATGTTGTTTGCGCCAAAGCCGCAAGGGATGGACATGCCGGGTAAGCCAGCTAGATTTACGGCAATGGTGTAGATGTCGGATAAATACATTTGCACCGGATCATCGCCTTTTTCCCCTAACTTGAATGCAGTGGAAGGAGAGGTCGGCCCCATGATGACGTCGCAGTGCTTATAGGCTTCAGTGAAATCTTGTGCGATGAGGCGACGAATCTTCTGAGCTTGCAAATAATAAGCGTCGTAATAGCCATGACTCAGTACATAAGTGCCGATCATGATGCGGCGTTTTACTTCCTCACCAAAACCTTGCGCGCGACTTTTTTCGTACATATCGGCTAGGTCGGTGTATTCAGGTGCGCGGTAGCCATAACGTACGCCGTCGAAGCGCGACAGGTTGCTGGATGCCTCGGCAGGTGCAAGCACGTAATACACTGGCACGGAAAGTTTGGAATTCGGCAGGCTGATATCAACGACTGTTGCGCCAAGTTTTTTGTATTCGTCGATGGCGGCTTGTACTGCTAAAGCCACGTCGTTATCCAAGCCTGTCGCAAAAAATTCTTTGGGCAGGCCAATACGCAGGCCATTGAGTGGTTTGTTCAGGTCTCGCGCGTAATCTTCTGTTTCGCGTTGCAGGGAAGTGGAATCGCGTTCGTCGAATCCACTCATTACGTTCATCATCAATGCGAGGTCTTCAGCGCTGCGTGCCATTGGACCTGCCTGGTCGAGGCTGGAAGCAAAGGCGATCATGCCATAGCGGGATACAACGCCGTAAGTAGGCTTTAAGCCGGAGATGCCGCACAGTGCGGCAGGTTGGCGAATGGACCCGCCGGTGTCGGTGCCTGTTGCTGCTGCGCACAGGCGTGCTGCAATTGCGGATGCGGTGCCGCCGGATGAGCCACCGGGTACACGTGACGTGTCCCAAGGATTTTTTACCGAGCCAAAGTACGAAGTTTCGTTCGACGAGCCCATGGCGAATTCGTCCATATTGGTTTTGCCGAGATTGATTGCACCCGCGTTATTGAATTGCGAAATAACGTGCGCATCGTAAGGCGAGACAAAATTATGCAGCATCTTCGAGCCGCAGGTAGTCAGCCAGCCTTTCGCGCAGAAGATATCTTTCTGCGCGAAAGGAATGCCGGTCAATGCTTCTGCCGTGCCGGAAGCCAAACGGACATCGGCTTCGCGCGCTTGCGCAAGTGATACTTCTGGGTTTACGGTGATGAATGCATTGAGTTGCGGATTGTGCGCGGCAATACGATCGAGGTAACTTTGCGTTAATTCGACACTGGAAATCTGTTTAGCGCGTAGTGCTGCGCCCATTTGTGTGAGGCTTGTGTTTATCATTTCTTTGAGGGGAAGAGGGAAGAGAGAAGGGGGAAGGGGAAAACCTCCGCGCCGCATTTACTCTTCACCCTTCACCCTTCTCCCTTCTCTATTCAATTACTTGTGGAACCAAATACAAACCCTGCTCCACTTGCGGCGCGATGGACTGGAAGGCTTCGCGTTGATTGGTCGCGGTGACTGTATCGGAACGCAGGCGTTGACTGAGGTCTTGGCTGTGCGACATCGGCTCGATACCGGTGGTATCAACTGCCTGCATTTCGGCAATTAAACCAAAGATATTGGAAAGCTGTGTTTGGGCAGCTTGCATTTCTTGTTCGCTCATCGCTAGACGGGCTAGGCGAGCAACTTTCTCTACGTCGGCTATATTCAAAGACATAATGGTTGAATGCTTTATTAATACGAGCTTAATAGGTTATCATAAACACCTTTAGTGTCGTACCCATTCTCACCTGAGGCAAGAAATATGTTGAATTACTTTAATGGCTACTTTTCCAATGATTTGGCAATTGACCTAGGTACAGCCAATACGCTGATCTGGTTGCGAGGGCATGGTGTCGTGTTGAACGAGCCATCTGTGGTCGCGATTCGGCAAGAAGGCGGCCCTAACGGTAAAAAAGTTATCCAGCAGGTCGGTCTGGCTGCGAAACAAATGCTGGGACGTACGCCTGGCAATATTACCGCCATCCGCCCCATGAAGGATGGCGTGATCGCGGACTTTACTGTTACTGAGCAAATGCTTAAACAGTTTATCCGTCGAGTGCACAAATCCAGTATTTTCACCCCTAGTCCGCGTATCGTGATTTGCGTACCGTGTGGATCTACTCAGGTTGAGCGACGTGCGATTCGCGAATCGGCATTTGGTGCGGGCGCACGGCGTGTCGAATTGATCGAAGAGCCAATGGCTGCTGCGATTGGTGCGGATTTGCCTGTAGAGGAAGCGACTGGCTCTATGGTGGTGGATATTGGTGGGGGCACGACAGAAGTGGGCGTGATTTCACTGGGCGGCGCGGTATATTCTGGTTCGGTGCGCGTCGGCGGTGACAAATTTGACGAAGCGATCATCAATTACATTCGCCGTAACTACGGTATGTTGATCGGTGAGACGACAGCCGAGCTAATCAAAAAAGAGATCGGCTCTGCCTTCCCCGGCAGTGAAGTACGTGAGATGGAAGTAAACGGACGTAATTTGGCAGAAGGTGTGCCGCGTAGTTTTACCATTTCTAGTAACGAAATTCTTGAAGCGTTAACCGATCCGCTCAATAGCATCGTTAGTGCTGTGAAAACCGCCTTGGAGCAGACACCACCTGAACTAGGTGCGGACATTGCCAGCAAAGGCATGGTGCTTACAGGTGGCGGTGCTTTGTTGCGTGACATTGACCGTTTGCTGATGGAGGAAACCGGACTGCCTGTGGTAATAGCCGATGACCCGCTTACTTGTGTAGTGCGCGGTTCTGGTAAAGCTCTGGAAAGGATGGACAAGTTCAGCGGCATATTTGCAAGCGATTGATCCCCAGTTTATCTTTTGGACAGTACCCGCTCCTTTCAGTTTTTTAATCGCGGACCAAGCGCAGTCGTGCGCTTGGTGTTTTTTGTCGTCCTTTCTTTCATGCTTTTGTTCGTTGATGCACACTTCAAATACTTGGAATCTGCGCGGTCTGTAGTCTCTATTGTAGTTTATCCCTTGCAGCGCTTGACCATGCTGCCAGCGGAATTATGGCAAGGGGCGAGTATTTATTTCGACACTCAAAGTCGCTTGATTCTAGAGAATGCTCATCTGAGTCAGCAGCATAGTGTGGATATGGTGCAGCTCAATTCTTTGCAAGTATTACAGGGTGAAAATGACCACCTACATGGCCTCCTTGAGGTGCCTAAACGGGTAAGCTATCCGATGCAGGCAGCAGAGATTGCGTATGTTGGACGTGATATTTTCAATCGTAAAATCGTGTTGAATAAAGGCAGCAAAGCAAATGTTCAGCCGGGTCAGATAGTGATGGATGATATTGGCGTTGTCGGGCAGGTAACTCGTGTCTATCCATGGCTGTCTGAAGTTACGCTGATAACAGATAAAGACCATGCGGTTCCGGTGCAAATACTGCGTAATGGAATGCGTGCAGTAGTGTTCGGGGCGGGGAATATCAGTGATTTAGCCTTGCGTTATATGCCGATCAGTTCCGATATTCAAACTGGCGACGAATTGGTTACATCAGGTATAGATGGTACTTATCCGCCGGGTCTGCCTGTGGCCAGAGTAAAAAAGATTGAGCGTGATCCCGCTTATCCTTTTGCTAGTATTGAATGTGAGCCGCTGGCAGGTGTGGATAGAAATCGTTATTTGTTGATAGTATCCGGCTTGCCGCAATTGCCTTCCCTCCCAGAAGGTGATGAGAAGTTTAATAAAATCAAACGCCTGAATAAACCATGAGTAGCAATTTCCCTAAAGATCAGGAATTCTTACTGCCGGCGAACGGGTGGTTTATTGCATTCACACTTTTCCTTGCGATTCTGTTGAATTGGTTGCCTTGGAACGGCTGGGCATTGATTTTACGTCCTGACTTTGTAGCTTTGGTATTGCTCTATTGGTGTACGCATAAACCGCATCGGGTTGGTATTGGTATTGCGTGGACAGTGGGTATTTTGGCGGATGTGGCAGACGCGAGCCTGTTTGGTCAGCATGCTTTGGCCTACGCAGTACTGGCATTCGGCGGCACGGTACTGCATCGTCGTATTCAGATGTTTGATTTAAATCAACAGACTATGCAGATTCTGCCATTGTTGTTGATTAGCTATGCCATCTATGTTGTCGTACATTGGTTGGTGTTGGGCTTTGTCGCTTGGGAATATTTTCTAGGCTGTGCAACATCTGCCGTTTTATGGATACCTTTGACCGTGCTGTTGCAAACTTTGCGTGCTCCACGGTCTGACCCTAACGAGCTATGAAACGCATTATCGAGCTGAAAAACCATCAGCGCGAAATATATTATTTCCGTTTTCGCTTGATGCTCAGCCTCGGCTTTGTATTTCTCATGATGCTCACTCTGTTGCTACGCTTCGCTTATTTGCAGCTCATGAAGCATGATTATTTTCAAACAATGGCCGAGAGCAATCGAATCGCAGTGGTTCCCATTGTGCCCAATCGCGGGCTGATTCTAGACCGTAACGGCATTGTGTTAGCACGTAATTATTCCGGTTATACCTTGGAGATTGCTTCACGCAAAGTGCCTAACCTTGAAGCGACAATAAAAGAGTTGTCCAAGTTGGTGGATATTCAGCCTAAAGACCGTAAACGTTTTAAGAAACTTCTTGCAGAAAGCCGTAATTTTGACACTTTGCCGATTCGTAATCGCTTGAACGATGAAGAAGTCGCGCGTTTCGCGGCACAAAGTTACCGTTTCCCAGGTGTGGAGCTTAAAGCACGTTTATTCCGCGAGTATCCGTTCGGTGAGGCAACCTCGCATTTGATCGGCTATATTGGCCGCATCAACCAGAAAGATATTCATCGTTTAGAAAAAGACGATACTGTCTCTAACTATCGCGGTTCGGACTACATTGGCAAGATCGGTCTTGAACAGCGCTACGAAAAAGAGTTGCATGGTAGTACTGGTTTTGAGCAAGTCGAGGTGGATGCGGGAGGGCGTGCAATACGTGCTTTAACGCGTAGTGCGCCAAAGTCGGGAAACACACTGAGCTTGACCTTGGATGCAAAATTACAGGAAGTGGCGGCTAAGGCATTCGGTAAATTTCGCGGGGCATTGGTTGCCATTGATCCAAATAATGGCGAGATTCTCGCGTTCATAAGCAGGCCAGGCTATGACCCCAATCTGTTCATTGATGGCATTGATAGTGAAAACTGGGAGGCATTGAATACCTCTTTAGATGTTCCGCTTAATAATCGTGCTTTGCGCGGACAATACCCGATGGGTTCGACGCTCAAGCCATTTATGGCATTAGCTGGCTTGTACTATAAGCGCTCTCCAAGCTATACCATCAACGACCCCGGCTATTACACTTTGCCCGGCAATCGCCACCGGTACCGAGATTGGAAAGAGGGAGGTCATGGAAAAGTGGATATGTTCAAGTCTATCGTGGTCTCGTGCGACACCTACTATTACGGCTTGGCAACCGAGCTTGGCATAGACCGGATTCATAGTTATTTATCGAAATTCGGATTTGGTAAGAAGACCGGTGTGGATATGAATGGTGAAGTATCTGGCTTGCTGCCCTCAGCAGAATGGAAAATGAAGCGACATCACCAGATATGGTATCCCGGCGATACGGTGTCGGTTGGTATCGGGCAGGGCTACAATTTGGTAACCCCTTTGCAACTGGCATCGGCCACTGCCACGCTGGCGAATAATGGCGTGGCTTATCGTCCACATTTTGTGAAGCAAATACAGCGCGCTTCTGGCAATACTCCCGAAGTCAAACCTGAGCCGACCCTTGATTTACATATTGAGCCACAGAATATTGCTCTGGTTAAGCGTGCGATGGAGGCCGTGACTAAGCCGGGTGGGACAGCTGTTAGAGCCAGTGCAGGCGCACCTTATCGAATTGCGGGTAAGACTGGGACCGCACAAGTAATCGGAATGAAGCAAGGTGAAAAATACGACGCGGATAAAATCAGCGAATACAATCGTGACCATGCTTGGTTTATTGCTTTTGCGCCTGCTGAGAAACCGAGCATTGCGCTAGCCGTACTAGTGGAAAATGGCGGGCATGGCGGCGCTACTGCTGCACCGATAGCGCGTAAGGTGTTTGACTATTACCTGCTAGGCAAGCTTCCTAAGCCCTTGCCAGCTACGGCGGTGAAAGAAGGTGAGCAGAGTGATTGATCCTTGGCGAATATGCACATGATGAACAGAAAAGAACTTCAACAGCGATTTGTGGCACACCTAGATCCGGTGTTGCTGCTAGCTATTAGTTTGCTGATGCTAGTCAGTTTAGTGGTGTTGTATAGCGCGAGCGGCGGTAATTGGATGCGGGTGTTCGGTCAGTTTACCAATATCGTGGTGGCCTGCGCCGCAATGTGGCTGGTTGCGAATATGCCCTTGCACTATTTGCTGCGCAGCGCGGTTCCTATTTATATATTTGGCATGATTTTATTGATCTGCGTAGCGTTGTTCGGCGATATAAGTCATGGTGCCCGGCGTTGGTTGGATATAGGTGTGGGGACTATTCAGCCTTCCGAGTTGATGAAGGTGGCCGTGCCGTTGATGATGGCTTGGTATTTTGAAAAGCATGAAGCCACCCTCACCTTAAAAAATTACTTTGTTGCGGCGCTATTGTTGTTAATGCCGGTTGCACTGATTGCGCGCCAGCCCGATCTAGGTACGTCGATCTTAATTGGAGCAAGTGGATTTTACGTGCTGTTTCTGGCTGGTTTGAGCTGGCGCATCATGCTAGGTATGGTGCTGATGGCAGTGGCGAGTGCGCCATTTTTGTGGTCTATGCTGCATAACTATCAACGCCACCGCATCCTTATGCTGCTTGATCCCTCACAGGATGCATTGGGGCAGGGTTATCACACCATACAGGGCATGATCGCAGTTGGTTCGGGTGGTTTGATGGGAAAAGGCTATTTGCATGGAACGCAAACCCATTTGGAATTTCTGCCCGAGCGCACAACCGACTTTATTTTTGCGGTATATTCGGAAGAATTTGGTTTTATTGGTAATGCAATCCTACTCGCGATGTATATATTTGTTATCGGGCGCGGCTTTATGATTACTGCAAATGCCTCTACCTATTTCACCCGCTTATTGGCAGGCAGCATAACACTTACGTTTTCCACCTATGCTTTTGTTAATATAGGCATGGTGAGTGGCATTTTGCCGGTGGTGGGTGTGCCCTTACCCTTGGTGAGTTATGGCGGAACATCTATGCTTACCTTGTTGCTGGGATTTGGTATGCTTATGAGTATTCATACACATAAGCAATTGGTTAAAACTTAAGGAGTTCAACGATGAACAAGCAAATCGCTTTGCTGATACTCATAACTATTGCTTTAGCTGCGTGTGCCTCTTCAAAAAAACATAACGCACAGCATGCTCCTATAGTAGATTTGGTCTCAACATCATCCACCGTAGAGGAAGCCCCGCAGCCTAAAGTTGCAGTTAGTAAGCCAGCCACTCCTGTGCAAGGTGGAGGATATTTGCCAGGTGACGGCCCCGGCAAAGACGCACCGCGCAACTTGGATGACATCCCTAATGCGGTGCCTAAGGCCGAACCTTTGCATCGTTATGCTAACCGTCAGTACACTGCATTAGGTAAAACCTACAAGCCTTTAACCACCACCGGCAATTACAAAGAAACGGGTATAGCATCTTGGTACGGAAAAAAATTCCATGGTCAGCGCACCTCTATCGGCGAGGTATACGATATGTATGCAATGACTGCTGCACATCCCACTTTGCCCATTCCGAGTTATGCGCGGGTTACCAATGTCGAGAATCATAAATCGGTAATTGTGCGAGTGAATGATAGAGGGCCATTTTTGCATAATCGAATTATTGACCTTTCTTATACAGCGGCTTACAAATTAGGAATCATTAATAGTGGCAGTGGTAAAGTTGAGGTGGAAAGCATTGCCGTAGGTAAGTTGACATCGACAAGCGCTATAGTTTCTGCCCCGATAAAAACAAAATCGTTAGTCTCAGACAGTATTGCGCCGGTAGTAGCCGTGCCAGCTAGGTCGCATAGCGCGTCGAAAGGTAAGTATTATCTGCAACTTGGCGCATTTAAATCAGCGGAGGGGGCAGACAGCTTTCTTGAGAAGATGCGTTCAAAATTGGGTGGTGAAGATAAGGCTCTTAGCTTATCTAAAAAAGGCGGGCTATCCAAAATATACCTTGGCACTTATGTATCAGAACGTGAAGCACGTACCGCCAGTGAGAAATTAAGCGCACAACTAGGATTTAAACCATTCCTTAGTGCACCCTGATGACAAGTAAATATTACAAAGATATTAAAATGAAAAAACGAAACTTGTTGCGAGTGCCCGTTACGGCGGGATTGAAAAACATTTATGCGATGGACATGCATGCAGCATATCAAGCTGCCTGTCTTGGACAATTTAATGTCGATGCTTTCGGAAGGTTGGCGGCAGCGATTTCAGTGGTGCGCACCGCACTAGTCAAGCATGAAACCCAAATTGAGAATGCGGTTGAAATTCTGGATGTCGCCATTGAAGTGCTGCATCAAGTGCGCGAAAAGGGCGACGCAAGCGATGTTTGGGAAATAGCCGAGGCAGACCGCCCCGCAATTGCGGATGGGATTGATGTGGCGGAACAATGTATTGGCACCTTAGATGTTGCTTTACTGGCCGAGACGGCAGATCAATTACTGCAAGAAGTGAACGCCGAATAAAGATAAATTCGTAACTGCTCGTAGATCTATTGGCTGGCTAAAGATAAACATAAGTAATTTTCGGTGAGTGTGGAAGTCTGACTTCCTTGCTTAATTAGAATATGCTAATATGCAAACATTGTCTTTAATGGAGATTGAGAATGTTAGCCAGCCAAATCAAAGAAATTGATGCAACCGAACTTGCCCGTTGGGTGGGAGAGAAAAATCATCCCGTGCGCATAATCGACGTGCGCCAAATGCAAGAAATCGCAACCGGCACCGTGCCCACAGCAGAAGCTCTACCTCTGCATACATTGCCGGAAAAATTCCAAACCCTATCCCCGCAAGAAAAACTGGTTGTTGTGTGCCGTAGCGGTGCCCGTTCAGCTCAAGCCAGCATGTTTTTGCAACAGCAAGGATTCTCAGACGTTTACAACCTGCGCGGCGGCATGATGGCCTGGGCGCAATCTGGCTTTGCGACAGTTCAATTAGCTTAACTCAATACAGGTGGAAATATGAAATCGAATAAGATGTTTTTGGCGGTAGTTATTTGCGTAGGTGTAGTGCTAATGGGCCAGGTATTGATGCCCACTGGTGGTATAGATGTTATACAGGCGCAAACAATGAACCAGCAGGGCGCTTTGCTGCTAGATGTACGTCAGCCGGGAGAGTATGCCGAAGTTCATGTTGAGAGTGCAAAATTGATTCCATTGGGTGACCTAGGTTCGAGGATGAAGGAGCTGGCAGCTTATAAAGATAAGCCCGTGGTCGTGATGTGTCGTTCAGGACGTCGCTCTGCTAGAGCAGTCGAGGCATTGAAAGAAGCGGGTTTTACCCAAGTGAGTAATATAAAGGGTGGGATTACGGCTTGGGAGAATGAAGGTTTGGATGTGATACGGAAGTAAGTATTGCAGAATTTCTATGTTTAGCTTCAAGGCGACCCCAACCCGCCACCTCTTCGAGGTTCCCTGCGTTGCTCGTCTAGTCAGGCGGCTGCGGAACTCGCGCTACGCGCCCAGACATAACCAGCGACTTGACTGGCGTTGTTTGACAGCCTTAGTCGAATGGCTATGCAAGCTTCCTCGCCGAAATCCCCTGACCAGCCTCCGCTATTTGGTGGCGGATGAGGGGAATTGAAAAGCAAAACTACAGGATGTGCACTTCGTGCCCATCCTATCTACGCGGGTTGAGATATAACAAATGATTAACCTTACCATTTAAAGTCGGGCCATTCTGAATGATCATACAGGTCTTGCGGCCTGCAATTTTCTTTTTCCGCTACGGACTTAGCTTCTTGCTCATAAGCTTGGTAAGCTGGAGAATACGGAGAAATATCGTTCATAATACTAGGTAAACTGCGAGCACGCCCCTTACATGTGTCTGAGGAAGATACATATAGATAAGATTGGTAAGAAACGAAATCAATCAGATAGTTTTCTGGAAGTGCTGAAAACTCACTGAGCCAGCGACCGCATTGGTGTGAAACATTGGCATCAAGACGACTTAGGGCGCTTTCTGCACAAGCTTCTAGTCGATATAGGTTAGCTTGGTGAGATTTTTGAGTAGGTAAATATGAGGCTGCAACTCTAAGCAACCCGAGTTGGGTTAAAAAAATAGGCCAAAGCATATCAACTGCAAAGTAGCTTATAGTCTTATTTGCATCCGCCATTGGCTCAGTTCTCCGATCACCCTGATATGCATGCCGTACATCGTAGGCAAGGCCAAGGACGAACTGGTCATGATGGGCGTGGATTGGTCCATTCTCGGAGGCTAAATAATGGATTGTCTCGTGTAGGTCCACAAGATCGTAACGATCACCTGCCAAGGTAAAGCCAGCACCATGTTTTGTAGAGTTTCCACGAAGCAAGTTCATCTCCTTGTGACGGATATTGTTCAAAATTAAGGATGCGCAGTGTTAGGCAACTGGCTTATCCCCCCTTCGCACTTTTTCTGAATCGCATATTTAATAATACGGATAGCAGGTGGAGTGAAACCTAACATGAAACCCTCCGGTCAGCCACAAAGAAAAAATATATGTATTTTGAGTGGGACAGAGGCGGTCAACACAAATTAAATGGGGACAACCGCGTGGGCAAAACCCCCTGCCCACCCTACAGCCGCTCACACTTGACGATGTATGTTTTAATTCATGGGTATCGCTGTACTAACTAACCCGCAACACCAATCCCTTCAAATAAGCCCCCTCAGGAAAGCTCAGTAACACAGGATGATCCGCCGCTGCGTGCAGTTTATCCACTATCTGCGCATCCACTCCGGCATCTAATGCTGCACCAGCAACAATTTTTTGGAATAGATCATCGCTGATGCCGCCAGAGCAGGAGTAGGTGAATAGTAGGCCACCCGGACGCAGTAGTTTGAACCCTAGCAGGTTGATGTCCTTGTAAGCCCGTGAGGCTTTTTCGGCGAAGGCAGCGGTGGGGGCGAACTTGGGAGGGTCTAGGACGATAAGGTCGAATTTTCTATTTTGATCACGCAGTTTGCGCAGGGCATCGAACACGTCAGCGCACTGCCATTCGGCATGGCTGGTATCTAATGAATTTAGCTCTACATTGCTTTGCGCGAGTAGCAGCGCGTCTTGTGATGAATCGATTGAAAGCACGCTTTTCGCGCCACCGCGAAGTGCATAAATAGAAAAGCCGCCTGTGTAGCAGAAGCAGTTGAGTACATCTTTGTCTTGCGCGAGTGTGCCAGTCAGTGCGCGATTGTTGCGCTGATCTAGGTAGTAGCCGGTTTTTTGCCCTGCGGCGACATCCACGGTAAAGCGCAGGCCGTTTTCCATTACTTCTACTTGTTTCGGTAAGCTGCCGCGCACTACGCCATTGCGTTTTGCTAGGCCTTCGCGTTCACGTCCGTCGGAATCGGAGCGTTCGTAGATACATGTGGGGGAGCATAATTCTTGCAGGATGTCGGCAAGCGTTTCGCGCCAATGTTCGGTGCCAGCGCTGCCTAGTTGCATCACTAATACATCACCGAATTTATCCACGATGAGGCCGGGGAGTCCATCGGATTCACCGTGAAGAAGGCGCATGCTATGCAGATCAAGACTCAGTGAGTGGCGCGCAGATAGGGCATTAGTAATACGCTTACGGAAAAACTCAGCATCGATTTTTTCATCTTCCTGCCATGACCATACTCTGGCGCTAATTTGCGAATCGGGGTTGAACGCCGCCCATGCGAGGAAGTATCACGCACTGCCAGTGTGTCGCCACTATCAGGTGCGCCATTGATGCAGTCTATTGCACCGGAGAATATCCACGGGTGACGGCGCTGCAGAGATTTTTCGCGTCCGGCTTTAAGGATGATGGAGGCGGGTGCGGATGCGTCTCCGATACGTGCGGGCGTTGTGGCTTGTGGAGATGAAGTCATAGGCTTTGCATTGTTGCGCTGCACGCGTTTACGGAAGTCTTTGCCGCCTTGTGTTTTACGGTGAGGAGTGGTGTGCGATTTTGTCATGTTTTTTTCTTGGCGCGCGGATGTGCGCTGTCGTAGATTTTAGAAAGATACTGGAAGTCGAGGTGGGTGTAGACCTGGGTGGTAGAGATGCTCGCGTGACCTAACATTTCTTGCACGGCACGCAGGTCGCCAGACGATTGCAACACATGTGTCGCAAAAGAGTGACGTAATAAATGCGGGTGCACGCCGCTGGTAATACCTTGTTGAATACCGCATTTACGGAGTTGGGTTTGTACGGTGCGCGGCGAGATGCGCGCGCCATATTTGCCCACGAATAGCGCAGTTTCATCAGGCTTGGCAATTTGTTCGCGCACAGCGTGCCAAGCTTGCAAGGCGGTGATGGCATGCGCACCCAGAGGTACGATGCGGGTCTTGTTGCCTTTGCCGGTAACGCGTACCGAGGCATCTGCATAATCCATGTCAATGGGGTCAAGCCCTACTAATTCAGCCAAACGCAAGCCGGAGGAATACAGCAACTCGAACATCGCTTTATCACGCGTATCCAAGGGCGTGACAACTTTCATTTCAACTAGCTTAACGGCTTCATCGGGTGACAGAGCGTGCGGCAAAGTTTTGGGCGATTTAGGTGCGCGTAGCCCGACACAAGGGTTGCTGGTGCAGCCGTGGTCGCGCATCAGATAGCCGTAAAAGCCGCGCCAGGCAGAAAGTACGCGCGCCAAAGAGCGACCACCTAAACCGCTGCTGTGTAGTTGCGCAATAAAGCGGCGGATGTTTTGGCTCTTGAGTTCTGTCAGCGGGGTTTGTCCGGCGAGAGCTAATAAACGCCGCACGTCGCGGGCGTAATTTTCACTGGTCAGAGGTGAGTAGTTGCGTTCGTTATGCAGGAAGGCGAGATAGCCTTTCAAGGTCTCCGGTATAGCGCTCGCAACTTCGGGCATCAGAGGTGGGAACGAAACGCCGCACTGACCAGTTCGGCGATGCGCTGCAAAAATATCGTGCCCATCTCAGGATAAAAACGCTGCTCATCTTCACTGGCGATGATGAGCAAACCTATCGTTTGATTGTCTGTCCCACGTAGTGGCATATAGGCAAAGGAACGCAGATGTGATTCGGATTCGCCAAACCAGCTCGCTGTATCAGCAATGGCTTGATGTAAACAAACTGGCAAAGCATGCTGGTCGGCAAAGTCTAACACCTCAACGCTAGGTGCGTTTTCTTGCCACAAATGCAATACTGCATGCGGTACAGAAAAAACATCGCGCAGGTTTTGTGCAATAGAATTTTGCAGGCCGATCAAGCCTTGAGAGGCAAATAAGGCAACGGTGAATTGATGCAGCTTGTTTTGCAGCGCATCATTTTCTCTGCCGTGTTCGACTAACTCATAAAGCTTTTTTTCTAGCTCTTTGGCACGTTCGCGCAAGGTCACCATCTGGCGCTCACTTAGTGAAATAGTGCGCCCGCCATAGGGATGGGGAATGACTACATCAGCCAGCATTTGCGAATAAGCCTCGAAAAAGTCAGGGTTGCTTTGTAAATATTCTGCGACGTCTTCAGCTTTCATATCTGCCTTCATATATTAATTTCACCATCAAATACGTTAATTGCGGGGCCGGTCATCAATACTGGCTCAGAGCCGCCCGCCCAACTGATGCTAAGTGTGCCGCCACGCGTGACGACATGTACTGTCTCATCTAATAAGCCACGCCGAATCCCCGCGACCACCGCAGCACATGCGCCAGAGCCACAGGATAAGGTTTCACCTGCACCACGCTCGAATACGCGCAGCCTAATATGACTGCGATCCACAATCTGCATAAAGCCTGCATTCACGCGTTTGGGAAAACGTTCATGAGATTCGATTAGCGGCCCCTGCGTATTAACAGGCGCAGATTCAATATTCGCGACGACTTGAACCGCATGCGGATTACCCATAGAGACGACACTTATTTCAATGTCGCTACCATTTACATTCAAAATCTGAACAAGGTCATCACTATCGCTAAGGAATGGGATGCGTGTCGCATCAAAAATAGGTGCGCCCATATCCACGGAGACGCGACCATCTTTGCATAGGCATGGTGATATCAAACCGCTTTGAGTTTCTACAACGATCTGCTGCTTGGAAGTGAGCTTGTGGTCATGCACATAACGCACGAAGCAACGCGCACCGTTACCGCACTGCTCCACTTCACCACCATCTGCATTGAAGATGCGGTAACGAAAATCTACGTCGGGATTTTGCGATTTTTCCACCAGTAAAATCTGGTCGCAGCCTACACCGAAGTGGCGGTCTGCCAGTAGGCGTAGTTGTTCCGGTGTGAGATGGATGTGCTGATGCACCCCGTTAATCACAACGAAATCATTTCCCGCGCCATGCATTTTTGTAAATTTTAGCAACATGCTTAAAACACTTCAAAGAATGAATGAGAATTATACGTGTGTGGGCCTAGTCCTGACACAACTGCGTATGGTCGCGGAACATGCAGCGATCCATCACCACAGTAATGCCTGCCTGCTGCGCGCGCAATGCCGCCTCTTCATGCACCACGCCATCTTGTAACCATAAATTTTTAATGCCCAGCTTGATGCAACTGTCCACAATGGCGGGCACATGCTCAGAAGCACGGAACACATCCACGATGTCCGGCAGCTCAGGCAGGCTTTCTAAGTTTGGATAAGCCTTTTCACCTAACACCTCGTCCACCATGGGGCGCACCGGAATAATGCGATAGCCAAAACCCTGCAAAGCCTTTGCAACGTTAAAGCTCGGGCGGCTTGCTTGCGGCGACAATCCAAGCACCGCAACGCTGCGCGCATCACGTAACAACTGGCAGATTTTTTCAGGGCTGGGGTTGATGAAATTCATAGTGCGTAAGATACCACCTTTCACAACATCCGGCGCTCGGGCGTGAGTTGAAAAAAAACGCTATACTGCGCGCCGTTCAACTAACTAGAAGCTTGGATAGATGAAGCTAAGCGTCATTCTGGTGTGGTGGTGTAAAATACACATCATTGTTAGTAGTTCATACGCGCCCGTAGCTCAGCTGGATAGAGTACAGCCCTCCGAAGGCTGGGGTCGGACGTTCGAATCGTCTCGGGCGCACCATAGTGCAAAAGGCTTATTTCTTTAGGGAGGTAGGCCTTTTTTATTTCACTAGAGCAGGTAAATTTAGGGGCTTTGGAGTTAGGGCTTTGAACGACCAGCGCATATCATTGCTACTGTAAAAATAACAGTGAACGCGATAGCAATAATTGTCACAGTATTAGATGTGATGTTTTCCATACTTGGGCATGCCTTAAATAAGTGATACCCCATTAATGAAGCCCATGTTATTACGGTAAAATCACTCAAGGCTATCGTGACTTTGCTTACTGAAAATTTTCGTGAGGTTAACCAAAAACCTTTTTTTGCTGTGGGGCACGATATTTAAATAAGTCGCCGGTTATGTCACCCTCATTACCCTCAACAATAAATTCCCAATTCTCTTGTCAATATTTGCTGCCACGATTAACTAAACTCCACGCTACGGAGCATACAAAGCCAAAACAGGCAATAAGTACTGCCAAAGCTAAGTGTTCTTTTACTAAAGTTGCATACCCAACAAAAGCAGAAGCGATAAACCCCCAAAAGAATAATGATCTTTTCCAGAAGAGTTCGATTTCAAAGTTTCTTGTTGCTAGCGCAACATCATATTTTTTTAGTTTTACGCGATCTTCTTTTGACATTGGTGGTGCCATTTTGCTTTTACTCCTAACGTAAAGGTAAGAGGCGCGGAGCCGCGCTTTTCGGCGGAGCGTCCCTCTTAACCGCAATGTTATGCATTTGGGTTCAATAACTTTTCTATATAAGCAACCAAGATTCCCGATCTGCAATTCTCTCTAATAGAGCCTAAAACGAGTGGGTTGGCCAGTAGAGCCCCCAAATCCTCATCGAGCCCTTCTCCTCCCCATCCTTCAATTTGCTTCACATAATTAACCCCATCTATGAACGCCTCATTTAGTAAGTCTTGTTCAGAAAGCTTTGCTGTAAAAGAGAGAGGAAATCGCATACAGCTTCCATCTTCCTTAAAGGCCTGCAATAAAGCTTGGCTTTTCTCAACGTCTACAACTACGTCAAGAACCAAATAATTCTTGGTTCCATTCACTTCAAACGAACAGACCGTGTAACCATTCATAAATTTATACCTCCTTAGTTTTCCTGGGGTGCATAACAGTTATTCACCAGACCCACCGGTCTGTACTATTGAAAATAGTGTGAAATATATTTTTTCGATAAGCAATTGATTCATTGAAAGCTCCCTAATTTATTGTTCCTCATATGCATAATAGTATGGGTGGGCGAAAATGTCTCCTATGTCCTGCGGATTCAAGTGGTCGATTAGGGTGGTGAAATATCAGTTTCCCAGCCTGCGTAGATACTGTTAGCGAAGCGGAGCGTGTGTTGCTGGGGCTTTAGCCCCTTACAACCACGGTCGACTCCTTGCGGGTGTAACCCGATATTTCTATACTTTGTGCGGCGGGTAGATCGGGTTACGCCTTGACGGCTAACACGACCTACGGGCGGTGTACTTATCTCCAGAATATATAAATGAGTTATGTGACTTTTAGCACTGACGGCTAAAGCATTCGTCAGTATATTGCTCATCACTAATATACGGAATCAAACCTGAATCCGTATAAATCATAGAGGAAGCGACATGAAGAATTGCAAATTAAGTTGGGCGTTGGTAGCGGTTTTACTCATTATTGTCGCGCTATTTGGATATAAGTTTACGGTGGGAAGTGTGCAACCATCTGATGATGGTCGTCTGGCTGTAATGCTCAGCAAAGATGAGCGCAATGCTTTGTTGCTTGAGATGCGGGTATGGTTAGAAAGCTCGCAAGGAATATTGGCAGCGGTATCTGAGAAGGATTTTGATGCTGTAATCGAGTCAGCTAAGGCATCAGGCATGGGGGCTGAGGCAGGAACTCCAGGGTCTTTATTCAGAAAGCTGCCGATAGAGATGAAGACACTCGGTTTTGATACGCGCAAGAAGTTCGATGAAATCGCTGCCGATGCTGAAAAATATAAGGACAGCAGTCAGATTGTGAGCAAGCTGAGTGTGGCTATGAATAACTGCATTGCCTGTCATGCGACGTATCGTTTTGTTGAAACAGTGGAATAATTTAGCCTGAATATATGGTTGCTTGCCTACAAGCGCTTTGTTCATTTATTACAAGCGTGACGGCGAGCGGGACGCTGTATAGCAGTTGGATTCCACTTGCACTGCTAGCGCCTGCGAGGGCTGAGGATGAGGGGCAGATCATGAAAATATGCTTGTTAGTTGTCGACGACCCTCACTCTCTCGCTTGCGGGAAAGAGGATGATTGAGTTTTGTGGGAAATTGGCTTGAATTAAACATCTATTCGGCATCCATCTTATTGAATAATATAAAATATTTCTGTTGCGCATGGGGAATGGTCGCTGTATAGTTCAACGCACTCTTAGTTTTCCTTTAAGAATATGGAGGATACAGCAGATGAGAATCCACGTTGAGAATGTAGCGCAGAGGGTGATCCTAAAAATTGAGGGGCAATTTAATTTTGGCAAGCTTGCTCAATTTGAGTCTTCATGCCACCATTCTTTGGATCAAGAGGCTTGTCAGCTCCTTGACATTGATATGCAACTTGTCAAACATTTCGACAGTTTTGCACTAGGAATGTTGCTACATTTGCGGGAAAAAGCTGAATCAATGGGAAAGACTGTGCAGTTAAGCAATCCAAGCCAGTATGTTACGCAAGCATTGAAAAATGCGAATTTTGACAAAATTTTCGCTATCGCTTGGTAAGCCTCCACTCTGAGGGCTGTGCGAAAGGCCGTTAGGTTTACCAATGAACCCCCTTCAAATTTTATAGCAAACACACGCCCTCATCTATACCCCTGTGCACCACTGAATACTGGCCTCTTCGAAGCTTATCCTCCGATTAGAGTCAACGACAGTGCTGGCCAGTAAGTGATAATTAACACCGCTAGCAATAGAATCCCTACAAAGGGCAGAACGGAACGGAAAATCTCCAGCATAGGACGGTCGAAGCGATACATGGCAATGAATAGATTCATACCCATAGGTGGCATCAGGTAAGCGATTTCCATATTGGCTAGAAAAATGATGCCGAGATGCACTGGGTTAATGCCGTAGCCAACCGCAATAGGCAGAATCAACGGAACCATGATAACCAGCGCAGAAAAAATATCAAGGAACATGCCGAGCATGAGTAGAAACACATTCAGCAGTAGCAAAAAGCTGAAAGCGCTATCCACGTGGCTACGAATGAAGGTAAACAGTTTGCTCGGAACTTCAGCGTCCAGTAGGTAGTTGGTGGAGGCTAATGACATACCCAGCACAATTAGAATTGCACCCACCAACACCATGGATTCGCGCATGATATTGGGCAATCTGGTAAAAGTGATTTCGCGATGAATGAGCACTTCCACGATGAATACATAGATGGCAGTCACTGCGGCGGCTTCGGATACGGCGAAGTAACCACTGTATATGCCGCCCAGCACAATAAAGGGCAGGGGCAACTCCCAGGCAGCTTCACGCAAGGCAGATAAAGCTTCGCGTCCGTTGAATGGTTGAGGTGTTGTTTCTGCGCCGCGCCTTTGCCACAGGCCGTAAGTCGTCAGCATCACGATGATTAGAATGCCAGGAAAGATGCCTGCCAGAAACAAATCACTGATTGCTACCGGAGCACCAATATTGAGTTGTTGTGCTACCACGCCATACAGGACGAGGGGTAGTGAGGGCGCGAAAAGCAGACCGATGCTGCCCGAGGTGGTAACCAGTCCGAGGCTGTAGCGCTCCGAATAGCCCGCCTGTTTTAGGGCTGGATAAAGCATGCCCCCCAGCGCCACAATGGTCACACCGGATGCACCAGTGAATGCGGTGAACATTGCGCAGATCACCAGTGCCACAGCCGCTAGACCGCCTGGCATCCAACCGAAAAAGACATTGGTGATACGCACCAAACGTTGTGGCGCGTGTGACTCAGCAAGCAGGTAGCCAGCAAAGGTGAACAAGGGGATGGCGAGTAATACAGGCGTTTCCGCCAGACGGTAAATCTCAATAATAACAACGGTGAGGTCCACACCGTCGCGAGCAAAATTTATCATCACGCTGGCAGCAATCACAGCGAATAGCGGAGCGCCGAGCAGCACCATAACGATGAGCGCGATGCCGATCAGAATAATCATCATTCTACTGCCTCTCGTCCTAGCGCTTGCAGCACATGGTGCCTGAATCGCAGGCCATAACGCAATGCAATTAGTGAGAAGCCTAGCGGTAAAATCAATGCGGCACCCCAGACGGGTAGCGAGCCGAAAGCCATTTCACCATATTCACGTGCACTCTGCAAAAAGCGTACAGATTGCCATGCCAACAGTATGCACACTATGAGCGTAAATAGATCAGTCAGGGCCACTACGCTAGGTTTAACGCGCCCCGGTAGCCAACGTGCAATCGCATCCACATGGATGTGTTTGCCATCTCGGCTAGCGGCGACAGCTCCAAGAAATGCCACCCACATCACTAGCAAACGAAGTATATGCTCGGCATCTGTTATGCTTATATTCAGTATGTTGCGCGACAGTATCTGCGCGGCTGCTAGCGATACCATGAGCGCTAGCATGGCAATAAGCAGTGCGTTTTCAATCCATGTGACGATCTTGACTAGGCGAGCTAGCGTTGGAGGTAAGTTACGTGTTGGCATGCATTAACGAGAGGGATGGCTGTGGCGGTAAGTGTCTATATCCGAGCGTAATTCTTTTAGTAATGCTGGAGCGAATGCCTTCTTCTCAGTTAAATTTTGTATCGTCTGGTCGGCAGCTGAGCGTAGTTTGGCTAGCTCTGCAGGTGCGAGTTTTACGAACTTGATGCCTTGTTTACGTAACGCCTCACGAGCGCCATTGTCATCAATACGTGTCTGGCGATTCATTTCTGCATAAACGCGTTCCATTACTTCGCGCACAACGGCCTGATCGGCAGCACTCATGCGAGTAAATGCCTTTTTGCTCACTGCTAATGCACCAAAGATAGACATGGTGGGGATGTCGGTCAAATACTTCACTTTGCTATGCCATTGCAAGGCGATGGCCCCAGAGGGAGTGCAACCTATGGTGGTGATAAGTCCAGTTTGCAGCCCGGTGAGCACGTCGGTGAGAGGTAAAGGAAGCGATGGTGCGCCTAGGTTTTCGAACATTGCACGGCTAATGTCATCACCTTCAGGAATCCATATTTTTTGGTTTTTCAAGTCCTTAATGCTGTGTAGAGCAGTACTGGACATCAAGTAAGCAAAGCCGCCATCCGTAAAGCCGAAAGTCACGAAGCCATGGTCTTCGATGCCTTGCGCAATTTTTTTGTCCATGCGTTCACGCACATAGTCTAGCTCAGCGTAAGAGCGAAATAGCATCGGCAGGCTGTAGATTTGTGCTTCTGGAAATATTTCAGCTAATGCGCCGCCAGTGAGCGCGCCGCCCTGCAACTGACCCGCGCGAATTTTGCGCAACACCACGCGGTCGCTACCCATGCTGCCGCCCGGATAAATTTTTACCTTGACGCGTCCATTCGTACGCTTAGTAATTTCTTTACTGCCTTTGCGCAACTGAAGCATCCACTGTGTGCCATCGGGTGCGAAAGTAGCGATTTTTATAGTCTGCGCTACAGCCTGTGTAAATGGCATAGCGAGCAGCGCAGCAAACAGCATCATTAGTAAACGCATTTCTTTTCCTTGTATCGCTGACGGCTTATTGCCGCTCAGCTATTAAAAATAATCTTCGGCGCTCGCGAGTAGTTCGCGCGCCTGTTGTTTGGCGAGCATATTGCTCAAAGTTAAGCCGGGAGCTTCTGCTTTAGCATCGAGTACTTCGTGTAGCAAGCTGTCGTGTAACTCGCGCTGGTAAGTGATACGCGCATAACGGCGCGCGTATTCTACCTTTGTCATCAAATCTCGTCCTGCTGATAATTCGATAGCGCGTTCGAAATGCACACGCCCTTGTTCCGGCTTACCCCCCAATGCAGGTGGCAAAAGTGTGGCAAATACGCCTAAATACAAGTGCGCTTCGCCATGACTATAGCCTTCATTTAACTTGACGACTTGTTGCATCATGGCCTTTACCTTGGGCAAACTGGCAATGGCATTCCAGTCGCTGGTATTGGCTTGTATCCACCCCGCCCAAGCACTTGCGCTAGCAAACAACAATGGGACAGCATCCGTTTTTAAAGTGGCGATGATGCTCGAAAACTCATCAAAGGGAAGCTCTACGACACGACACAAATGCGCGTCATGCTGGCAAAACGCTTGATCGCTGTAGTTCCGTGCTTTAAGAGATAAGCGTTTAGCACGCTCAGGGTCTTTGACGAAGGCAGTGGCATACGCACCGTACAGTTTGCTGCCAGCTAATAATAGTTTTTCATTTTGCGGGTCACCCGCAATCAAGCTATCTAACAGCAGTAGGTACGACGGCAGGCCGACCGCCACCGTCTCCGGGTCATTCTGATTGAGAATGGCGCTGGATAAATTATCCGCAAGCTTGCTGGTGGCTGAGGCGGCAACACTGGCGCATCCACTTAGTGTATGTAGCGCAAGTAAAACAAGAAATAGCCTGAACAATTGACGGCTTGTACTAAGGGGGAAATCCATCGGGAGAACTCATGTCGTTTAATTTTTGTGCAAACTAAACGATTTTATCAACGTGCGCAAGCTTGATAGGCTGATAGGGTCGGATGATGATTACGGCTCTACGTGATTTGTAGTGGCTTAGCCATCTCTAGCCTCCATCTGAAAAATAATTACCCCTCTCTACAGAGAGGGTATGTGGGCTTTAAATCTGTTTGAATTCGTTGCTCAATACCATCTTTATTAAAGGGAAAATATCCATGCAATCAACTCCCCAACGACTATGGTGACAGCCAGCGCGAGAAAAAATGCAAAGAAACCACGACCAAAACCACCAGGAATACCTTTGGATGCCATTACGCGAGTGAAGAAGTAGGCGGCGAACATGAATGCAGCAACAGAAACAATAGTAATCGAAGCGTCGGTGAGACTAGGCATGTAGGGCTTTCTGTAATAGGGGTTTAGGGGACGTGCCGCTGATATGGCCGCATTGAACACATTTCATGCCATTGTAATATAAAAACCTCTCCGCTTGACTCAAGGTCGCGTTAAGGAAGCAACATTTAAGCTAATCAAGGGTACAACGGAGCCAGTTGCATGGTTGTAGGGCTTTTAGGCGTTTTGACTGGCAGTATTTCAATAGATTGCATAAGCGCCTCGCTCTGCCATTCCCCTTTGGCATAGCAAGCACGGTCAAGTTGACTAAAAATTTGTTTGTATTCAGGATTACCTAAGCGAATGGCTAAGGCATTAAGGCCCGTAGGCGGATCCTGCGGCCAAACAATTCGTGCCCAGTCAAGCAAATGCCGGCGCGCAAGTTGTGGGTCGTTTTCTTTGCATGCTTGTCGTAGCGCTTTGCGTGTGTTGCCGACATTGGCAGGAATATCAGCTTGAGGTGTGGTTTGCGAAGGCTGAACAGATTTGCGTCGATAACTCATCCACCATGCAAGGATTGTGAGCAGCCAAAGCAAGGCAAGGCTGAGGCTAATCACTTTCCAGAAATGTTGGGAATTTGAATTGTCGCTACTTGGAGGCAAGAGTGCGGTGCCGGAAGGAGGCGCAGGGTTAATTGGTGTCGTCGTGACCGCAATGCCAGCGGCGCTGGGCAGCACATCAAATGTGCGCGCAGGCAAACTGATTTCTTGCTGTGTATTGTTTGCAGAATCCCACCAGAATAGATGCAGGGCAGGAATCTCATAATGACCCGCAACGCTGGCGATGATAGCGATACTTTGATCGCGAGTGCCGATGACTGCGTTGCCCTGCGCACTATTGCTTAGCTGAGCTTGATCGGGGTAAGCGCGTAATCCATCGGGTAATTTGATGAGTTTACTTAGGTCGGGTAATTGGGCCGCAGTTTGTCCCTCTACTCGTAGAAGTAGTTGGCGCGTAATCGGATCGCCAGCGCGAATTGACGCGCTATCGGGTTGCCACTTTTCTTCTAAAGTGACTTTTCGTGCTGGGAGCCAGTCGTGCGCAGCGGCAGCAGCAGGGCGTGGGCGAACGTTTAGTTCAATAGGGTCGCCGTGTAGACGGATCGTGCGCGTAGCATTCATCATTCCGGCAAAAGGACTGCGACCAAATGCACTAGAAAAGGGATCGTTGCCATCTTGAACTTGAGCATTAAGAACTGGGCCATCAAGTTGTATATGCCCGCTGTGTTGGGGAAATAATAAATATTTACGTTCAATAACTAAATAATCCTTGCCGTGTAGTGTTTCATTGCGCTGACTGTCTTTTCCTAATTGCTGAATCAACACATCTTTGCTGGAAGGAATATCGAGACTGGCCTGAGACAGTTTTTGATCGGCGAAGATCCGCACCGTAAGGGCAACAGCAGCCTGAACATAAGGTTGAGACTCATCCAGTGTCGAAGTAAGGTAAATAGGCGAAGGCGTGGCGGTCGAGCTATTTCCCTGTTGCGTAGCGGCACTGCTACTGCCCACCGTAAGTGGCAGAAAGAGGGATGATTGCCCATCCCATTGCAAAGCGGGAATGTGTAGCTTCCCGCTATGCTTGGGTACTAGCGTAAGACTGATTTGTAACTGAGAAGACATGCTGCCATTGACAATCTGGGTGTGAGAGCCAGAGCTACGAGCAACAATTTCAAAATCTTTCTGTAGCGGGCTTAGATCAGGCTGGGTATCTGTGTTGCCGTTGTGTTGCAGCATAAGTTGGACTGTTTCACCAGGTGCAATATGATCGTGATCTAACCATGCATCAATCGCCGCCGAAGCGGGCAAGCTCAGCCCGAATAAAGTGAGAGAGATAAATAAAGAGTAGATGTATTTCATTGCGGTTTACCTTGCTGTCGAATCATATGCTCAATCATAAATTTACGGCGTAACAAACCACCCGGATCGTCAGGGATGCGACGCAGCCATTGCTCTTGAGCAAGCTTGGTCTCGGTCACGGGTGATGCGGAATCCGTGGCATTAACCCCTGAGGCAGCTTGGTTTAATGCCGCAGCAGCATCACGTTTTGCTTGTGCGGCATCGTCCAGCTTAGCTTGCTCCTTAGCTGGAGAGGAAGCGCTGGGCTTAGGCTGCGCTTGATTGCTAGTAGATTTGTTGTCATCGCCAGAACCCTTATGTTGGTCTTTGCTGTCAGATGATTTTTTGTCAGCTTTATCCTTCTTCTCAGAATCCTTGCCGCCCGACTTGTTAGATGAGTCAGGCTGATCCTTAGGCTTTTTGCTGTCGGACGAGGAGTCTTTGCTAGAAGGAGGTTTTTGTTTGGGCTGCTGTTGCAAAGCCTTGTTAACGAGAGCGCGATTTCGCTGTGCGTCTTTGTCTTGCGGAGCTTGAGCCAGTGCCGCATCAAAAGCTTTGAGCGACTCCTCCAGTTTACCAGCGTGTGCTAGCGCTGTACCACGGTTGTAATTCGAATTGCTGTCGTTGAGGCTGGCAAAATTCTTGGCAGAGTTTTTGAAGTCACCCGCTTGCAACTGTGCATAAGCCTTACGCCTTACATCGCTATACGTTTTTGCCGCCTCTGCCGCTTTACCCTGTTGCAGCAAGCGCTCACCGCGCTGGTCAGCGTTATGCCACAAGCTGTCCCAAACTTCACCTGCTTGAGCGTTTGTAGATACAAGCATTGCCAATAATAACAATCGTGTCATAACCATCCTCTACGCGCTAGAAGTGCAGCGGCTAAAAGTAATAAGGGCAGTAGCCATATTCCACCATCTAATTTGTGTGACACACGTATTTCTTTGCTCTCTTGAGCATGGCTGGTCCGGTTGGTGTGCGATTGCAAATCTGCAATTAAAGCGGGTAACTGAGCTAAATCCACATAACGACCGCCGCCAGAGCTAGCCAGTTGCTGAAGTTGTGAGACATCTAAGCGTGCCAGATGAACTTGCCCTTTAGCATCTTGCGCAAAACTGCCGTCAGCTTGCTTATGCGGCGCACCGTTAGCCGTGCCAACGCCAACTACATTCACCGTGATGTTGTCAGAGCGGAGCTTCTTCGCGGCGGAAAAAGCAGCGGAGGGATCGCTAAAACCATCTGTCAGCACGATGACCTGAGCCTCATTGCCACCACCCTGTTTGCTTAACATGCCAGCCCGTTCAAGAGCTGGCGCAAGATTGTCCCCCGCACTGGGCATGATGTCAGGATTAAGCGGTGGCAACAAAGCGCGTATTGTCGCAACATCGTTGGTAAGTGGCGTAACGGTGTAAGTTTCTGCGCTGAAAGCAAGCAGTCCCAGTCGTGCATCTTGCGCGGCGTTGAGAATGTCATCCAAGGCATAACGAGCACGCGTAACCCGGTTTGGGGTTAGATCTGCGGCTCTCATGGAAGGCGACAGATCTAGCACCAGCATCCAAGTGCTGTTGCCACGATAAGCGATGGAAGGGGCGTGTTGCCAACTTGGGCCGGATAAAGCGATGACCGCTAGCGTCCATGCCAGCACTAGCCAAGGCCAGGGCGAGCGACTTTTTTGTCCGCCGCTATCCAGCTTAAGCATGGACAGTAGTTCAGCATCAATAAGTTGTGACCAGCCTCCTTGCTTGGCGCGGCGACGTGCCAGCCAGAAAACCAGTCCCCAAAGCACGGGGAGTAGCAATAGCCAAAGCGGACGCAAAAATTCGAAGTCGCGGATTAAGTCCATTTTCTGCCACTCCACAATACAGCGGGCAAGCTCAGTAATAAAGCGATGCCCAGCGGCCAAGGAAACCATTCATCACGAGGCCGATACCATTGCTTGCGTGCTTCGCTTGGCTCAAGACTGTCGATGCGCGCATAGACTTTATTTAGATCATCTGCATCCGAGGCGCGGAAATATTCGCCACCGGTTTTCTGTGCAATAAGTTTGAGGGTGGTTTCGTCCAAATCATTGTTGCCAGTCATGCCGAAAAAACCCGCTTGCGGCGCGGCACCCACGCCAATGGTGTAAATACGCAGGCTTGACTCCGCAGCCATTTTGGCTGCTTCATCGGGTGGCATAACGCCAGCATCACTTCTCCCGTCGGTCAGCAAAATCAACACTGTTTCACCCTTGCCACCAGTCTTGCCGGAATAAGAGCGCAATCGTTTGATCGCCAGACCAATGGCATCGCCTATCGCTGTTTGCGTGCCCGCTATACCTATCATGGCTTCGTTCAAGAATTGATGTACAGTGGCCAAATCAGTCGTTAGTGGTGCTTGTAAATAGGGTCGCGTACCAAACAATATAAGGCCGACCTGATCGCCCTTGCGACGACTAATAAAGTCCCCCGCCACTTTTTGCACTACTTGTAATCGGGTGCTGTTCCCAGCCATGTCTTGTGCCGCCATCGAGCCTGAGACATCGACAGCTAATAACAGGCGTCGCCCGCTACTCGCAACCGCTTCTGCATCACCTAGCCACTGGGGACGCACGGCGGCAAGCACGAGTAGCAGCCAGATCAATACTAATAGTATTTTGCGTGGACGTGGCACACTGCCAGTCCTAGGTGTAGAACCAACCGCTACCGTATCAGCAAAAGGCAGAAATAGTGCCGCTCCTTGAGGGCGAGCAGCTGGCATCCAGTGAGCTAGCAGCCAAGGCAGAGGCAGTATAAGCAGCATCCAAGGCCAGTCGATATGAATCACTGTCGCCTCCGTAAAAAATCCTGTGCGCCCTTTAACCAAGGGCTGCGGTCAGTTAAAAAACGCCCACCATAGGCGGCGCGCAAAAAGCTTTCCCCCGCTTCGCCATCTAAATCGGCACCGCCATGAGCGACGACAAAGGCCAACCATTTAGCGCCAGTTAAGTGAGCTACCTTGTCACGTCCATATGCGGCAATCGCATAGCGGCGCAACAAGTTTTGTAGCTCAGATGCGAATTGCATATCACTACATGTGCGAGTTTGTAGTTGCTGAAGTTCGCGCAAAGCAATACGCCGCATGCGGTTAGGCTTACGCCGATACCAATATATAAGTCCTGCTGTCAGCAGCAGACTTATCAGCAATAGCAACCACCAGCCCGGCGCAAGCGGCCACCAACCCAGCGCCGGTGGCGCATGAGGTGGGGCTAATTGTTTAAGCCACTCGGCGTTCATATTTTCCATGATGGCTCGCGCAGCAAGGATGGCAACGATTCGGTCACCGGGTTTGGAGTGCTTAAACGTATAAGGGGCAGATTTAGGCGTTTAGTTAGCTCATTTAAACTGCGCTCGCGAGCCTGCCACTTTTCCTGCCAGGTATTACGGCTACTTGCGCCATCCAGCCACCAAAGGCTACCGGGAACGCCAACACGATAACTTCCATCAGGTAGCCCAGTGCTTTCAAGCGGGTCGGTCATCCACAGCAAACGACAGTCGCAGCGCATTGAAATACTCGCTAAGGCGGCTTCGCTCTGCTTGTTTAATCCGCTGAAGTCACTGAGAACCAGCACCAAGCTGCCAGCTTGCAGCAGCGGCTTAATCGCCGTAAGTGCCGTATTCAAACTATCGGGGTCGGGAGCGCCGGGGCTTTGCGGTTGAGCTTCTATTAGTGCTTCGAGTACGGGTAGCACTCCTGCTTCGCGTGCACGCGGACGAAAAATACGTTGTTGTGCGTGGTCGCTACCGATCAGCGCGCCCAAACGGTCGCCATCCATCTCGGCAATCCAAGCCAGTAAGGCCGCAGAACGTAGCAATAATGATGATTTGAGTTGGAGGCGGCTACCGAAATACAGGCCAGAGTGCAGATCAGCGATTATCCAGACTGGACGTTCTCTTTCTTCGCGGAACAGCTTGGTATGCGCCTGTCCGCGCCGTGCGGTGACGCGCCAGTCGATGTTGCGCGCATCATCTCCTGCTGCGTAGCGGCGTACTTCTTCAAACTCCAAGCCGCGACCACGCTGGGCGCTGCGGTGACCTCCTTGCAGTCGCGCCAATACAGGACGATGGGCATGCAAATTAAGATCACGGGCAGTGCCACGTAGGGCAATAAGCTCTGCCAGGTCGGGCAAAATCATGGAGTCGGCACTTGTCTCAACAGTTCTAGTACACAGTCTTGTGCTGATACGCCGTGAGCCTGTGCGCTGTAGTCCAATAACAAACGATGGCGCAGTACATCCGGGGCAATTGCTTGCACGTCTTCGGGGCTGACATAGTCGCGCCCGTCCAGCCAAGCCAAGGAACGTGCACCGCGCTCCATGGCAATGGCAGCACGTGGGCTGGCTCCCCAGCGTAGCCATTCGGCTAATTTGGCACTATATTTATCTGGGTTGCGCGTCGCTTCAACTAGGGCGGCAATGTATTCGGCGACCGAATCGGCAAGTGTAATATCTAGCACTTCGCGCCGTGCGGAAAAAACCTGATCTTGCGTCAAGGCAGTACGCGGTGGTGTTAGCTCAAGCTCATCTCTGGCCTCACGTCGGGATAATTCCATGATGCGCAAGGTGGTGGCACGATCTGGATAATCTACCAAGGTATGCAGCATAAAGCGATCCAGCTGCGCTTCCGGTAAGGGGTAAGTGCCTTCGTGTTCGATAGGATTCTGCGTCGCCATCACCAAAAACAAACGCGACAAAGGGTAGGTGGCAGACCCGACACTGATCTGACGTTCGCCCATCGCTTCCAATAAGGCAGACTGAACTTTGGCTGGCGCGCGATTGATCTCGTCGGCGAGTATTAAATTATGAAACAAAGGCCCGCGCTGGAAGTGAAAGCTGCCCTCTTCGGGACGGTAGATGTCGGAACCGGTTAAATCTGCTGGCAGCATGTCGGGAGTGAATTGCAAGCGCTGAAAGTCACCTTCGATGCCATGCGCTAGCGCTTTAATGGCACGGGTTTTGGCTAATCCCGGCGGCCCTTCCACAAGTAAGTGACCATCGGCTAAGAGCGCTATGAGTAGGCGCTCTACCAAATTATCTTGGCCTAGTATCTGTTCGTTGAGATAAGCGCGTAGTTCGTTAAAAGCTGCGAGCGCTGTATTACTGCGGGGAGTAGTGCTGACATCCATCACGAATTTTTTCTCCTTATTCTCTAAACACTAAACAGGTGGGTACTAGAGAATAGATTTACATAAAAGTTCCCGCTTATTTGCACGAGAAATATCTGGCAATTGCTACATTTAGAGAAACTCTATAACTAACAAGGTTTAGCGGTATTTAGAAGGCAAAAATACTGAAAAATAAATAGGGCACCTATACTCTAGCTAGCACTGCGGCACGCTGCGAGGCGGCACTCTAACATCAAACCGCTACTCAAATCAGGTGACACACACCAGCAAAGCTATTATGAAATATGATTGGGCGAAATATTATTCAATGTAAAGCGTAAGACTGGGTAAACTACAAGCTGCATTCTGAAGTTAGAAGCAAATATCACCTCATACAGAAGCATTAAACAGAAAGAGACTTGCGTTAGCGACATTGAGTCGGTTCTGATAAAATGCCAAGATAAAATTTTTATATCCATCGGGAGCAATTTAATATGTCAATTAAACATCCAGTTATCGCTGTTACTGGTTCATCCGGCGCAGGTACTACTACCGTTAAACGTGCGTTCGAAAACATTTTCCGCCGTGAAGAAATTACAGCAGCCGTGATTGAGGGTGATAGCTTGCATAGCCTAGATCGTATGGCTTTCCGTGCAGCAGCCGCAGAAGCAGCTAAAGCTGGTCACAACACATTCAGCCATTTCGGCCCTGAAGCAAACCACTTCGACAAAATCGAAGAGATGTTTAAGCAGTATGGCGAAAGCGGTATGTGCAAACGTCGCTACTACGTGCATAGCGAAAGCGAAGCAGTTGATCACAATAAGCATTTTGGCCTCACCGATCTGACGCCGGGCGTATTCACTCCTTGGGAAGACATCGAGGCGAAATCTGACCTGTTGTTCTACGAAGGACTGCATGGCTTGGCAATGGATGAAAGCAAAGGCATTGATGCGAGACGTTATGTGGATTTAGGTATTGGCGTTGTTCCAGTGGTTAACTTGGAATGGATTCAGAAGATTCATCGTGACAAGGCAGAGCGCGGTTACTCAGCCGAGGCGACTGTAGATACCATCATGCGTCGTATGCCTGATTACATTAACTTCATCACGCCACAGTTCACACACACTGACATCAACTTCCAGCGCATTGCGACAGTTGATACGTCAAACCCTTTCGTTGCTCGTGACATTCCAACACCGGACGAGAGCTTTGTGGTGATCCGTTTCAAAGAGCCTAAAGGCGTGGATTTCCCATACATGCTCAGCATGATTCCTCATTCCTTCATGTCTCGTGCCAACACCATGGTAGTGCCTGGCGGCAAGATGAGCCATGCGATGGAAATCATCTTTGCACCAATCATGCACGACATGATTCAGAAGAAAAACAAATAAGTAATGCGCAACAAAATATACGGGGAATCAGGCGCGTCTTGATTCCCCGTTTTTATTTACTGGTATTAAATGGCGGAAGTCGATAGCATTCAATCAATCTAAAAACCTCGCCGCAGAGAAACTCAAAACATCAAAGGGCTTGTAGACGTTGAAAAATAAAAAAACTGTTCGGCTCGAATTTTCTGGATTGAGCATGCTATGAATCCGGAAGAAAGCAAATTCCTTAACGACCTCGACAAGCACCTATGGACGGCAGCTAATAAGCTATTGCCCATGCTAGATGCCGCTGTATACAAACACGTCGTACTCGGCCTCGTATTTCTCAAGTACGTATCAGACGCTTTTAAACAGCGACGGACAGAACTCGATGCTGCATTCCGTGAGCCAGAGAATGATTATTTTCTGGGCGACGACGGTGCAGACCTGATCGAGCAAGAACTCGAAGCGCGCGACTATTACACCGAAAAAAACGTATTCTGGGTGCCTGCGCTAGCGCGCTGGGACTTCATCAAGGACAGCGCCAAGGTTGCCAACGGTAGCAAATTACAGGTAAAAAACGGCAAGATTTTCGAATACAAATTCAATGGTATCGGACGCCTGCTCGATGACGCGCTCGAAGCGGTAGAAAAAGAAAATGCCAAACTCAAAAACGTGCTCGACAAGAACTATGCGAGCAAGCAGATCGACAGCGCCCTGCCGGGACTAATCGACCTCATTTCCGAAATCCCCTTCCAGCATAAAACGCTCAAAGCCAAAGACATCCTCGGTCACGTCTACGAATATTTTCTCGGCCAATTCGCCATGGCTGAAGGCAAAAAGGGCGGGCAGTATTACACCCCCAAGAGCATCGTCAGCCTCGTCGTCGAAATGCTGGAGCCATACAAAGGCCGTGTGTACGATCCTTGCTGCGGCTCTGGTGGCTTCTTTGTACAATCGGAAAAGTTCGTTGAAGAGCACGGCGGACGAATCGGCAACCTCTCTGTTTATGGGCAGGAATCCAACCCCACTACATGGAAGCTGGCCTCGATGAACATGGCGATTCGCGGCATGGACTTCGACTTCGGCAAAGAGAACGCCAGCACCTACACCCGCGACCTGCATCCCGACCTGCGCGCCGACTTCATCATGGCCAACCCACCCTTCAACATGAAAGAGTGGAACGAAGGAGTGAAAGACGACGACCCGCGCTGGGAATACGGCATCCCGCCCGCAGGTAACGCCAACTTTGCCTGGCTGCAACACATGATCCACCACCTCGCCCCCAACGGCAGCCTAGGTCTGTTGTTGGCGAATGGCTCGATGAGCAGCAACACCAATAACGAAGGCGACATCCGCAAAAAGATGATCGAAGCTGATCGGGTCGAATGCATGGTCGCGCTGCCCGGACAGCTCTTCACCAACACCCAGATACCCGCCTGTATCTGGTTCCTCACCCGCAACAAGGTAGCGCGTAACGGCTACCGCAACCGTAAAGGCGAAACCCTGTTCATCGACGCGCGCAACCTCGGCTTCATGAAAGACCGCGTGCTACGCGACTTCGCGCCAGAAGACATCCGCAAAGTCGCCGACACCTTCCGCGCATGGAAAAAAGGCGAAAGTTATGCAGACGAAGCAGGCTTCTGCAAAGCCGCCAAGCTCGCAGACATCCGCAAACACGACCATGCCCTCACCCCCGGTCGCTACGTCGGCGCGGTGGAACAGGAAGCCGACACCGAACCCTTCGAGGAAAAAATGGCACGGCTCACCACGCAGTTAAACGAGCAGTTCGGCGAGAGCGCAAGGCTGGAAACCTCAATCCGAGAAAACCTGAAAGGACTCGGGTATGACTTCTAAGCAATCTATTAACGCGTCGGCTGTGGACGTGATGAGCAAAAATGACGTGTTCTTGCGTTTGCAGCAGCATGAAGGCGAGCAATCCAGCGGGAGAGAAATATGTCCGAATTAAGTTTTGTCGCACTGGAGCTTTCGATTGCCGCATTGGAACAAGGTTTGGGCGAACACCAGCAATACCCGCAACTGCTTACCGTGCGAGATGGTGTCATTCAGCGATTCGAAATTACGATGGATGTCTCTCGTCAACTCATGATTCGTGTTTTGAAAGAAGTTTTTTCCCTTGATGCCGCCAGTGCCCAAAAAGACACTATTCGAGAAGCTGCAAAATTTGGCTTGATTGCCGATGCCGAAGCGTGGATGGGGCATCTGGCCGCCAGAAACCGCACTTCGCATACCTATGATTCGGAGATTGCGAATCAGGTGTTCGCACACATCCCATCGTTCCTGCCCGATGCCCGCGATTTATACCAACGACTGCTCCCGCATGCTGCTTGATATACGTCCAGATCAATTGCAGATGGTATTAGCCATTCTGCAAAAGCACGTAGCGCAATACGAGGTATGGGGCTTTGGCTCGCGCGCAAAGTGGACGGCCAAGGACTATTCCGACCTCGACCTGTGCGTGGTATCAGACAAGCCGCTGAGCTTTTCCCTGTTGGGCGCGCTGGCGGAGGACTTCTCCGACTCCGACCTGCCGTGGAAAGTAGACGTAGTGGATTGGGCCACAACCAGCGAATCGTTTCGCAAGATTATTAAGCGGGACAAGGTTGTGGTGCAGACGGGGAGCGTGGCAATTGAATGGAAGGAAACCGTTCTCGGCGAACTTATTAAAACTGGAAATGCTCACCTTCAAACCGGGCCGTTCGGCACAGCATTAAAGGCTGCTGAATATTCAGCAGAAGGTGTTCCGCTTATTTCAGTAGGCGAAGTCAGACAGGGCTACTTTGAAGTTAGCGACAAGACACCGCGCATTAGCGAGGAAACCACAAAGCGGCTTCCACAGTTCATCTTGGAAACTGGAGACATCGTGTTTGGCCGCAAAGGCGGCATTGACCGGAACGCGATTATTCAGCCACAACAACGTGGCTGGTTCTTGGGTTCGGATGGAATTCGTCTGCGGCTTTCTAAAAAGTACAATAGCCTGTTCTTTAGCTACCAGATGCGCAGTCCATCAACCCGTGCATGGCTTCTACAGCACTGCGAAGGCACAACAATGCCGTCGCTCAATCAGCAGATTCTTGGTCGTGTACCCATCGTCCTTCCGCCGCTTTCCGAACAAAAAGCCATCGCCCACATCCTCGGCACGCTCGACGACAAGATCGAACTGAACCGCCGCATGAACGAAACGCTAGAGGCCATCGCACAGGCGCTGTTCAAGTCGTGGTTCGTAGACTTCGAGCCCGTCCGCGCCAAGATGAGCGGCGAGCCGAGCGCATCCATCTGCCAACGCCTCGGCCTCACCCCCGAACTGCTCGCCTTGTTCCCTGAGCGCCTTGTGGATTCCGAACTCGGTGAAGTTCCTGACGGTTGGGAAGTGAAACCACTTGATGAAATTGCGGACTATCTCAATGGTCTTGCGCTGCAAAAATTCCCTCCCGAAAGTGATCTCGACTACTTGCCTGTTATCAAGATTGCACAACTAAAAAAAGGCGACACCCTTGGAGCGGATCGGGCTTCGTGCAAGCTGAAGCCAGAATACATTGTGAATGACGGAGATGTGCTTTTTTCATGGTCTGGTAGCTTGGCAGTGGATGTGTGGTGCGGGGGCCCCGGTGCGCTAAATCAGCATCTATTCAAAGTTACGTCCGCTGATTACCCCAAGTGGCTCTACCTTTACTGGACGAAGCATCACCTTGCACACTTTCAGGCAATCGCTGCGGGTAAGGCCGTTACGATGGGGCACATCCAACGCAAGCATCTGACAGAAGCGCTTTGCGTAATGCCACCACCTGATTTGGTTAAATTGCTAGATGGAGTTATGTCGCCGTTTCTGGCTACCCAAATCGAGAATAGAAAAGGAACACGCACCCTTTCTATTCTCCGCGACACCCTTCTCCCCAAACTGCTCTCCGGCGAACTGCGCGTACTAATAGAAGGTGAAGCATGAGCGACCTTGAGAAGCAACAGAAGCATCTTCTTACCGAGGCGATACAGCTTCTCGACAAACAGTACGAAGCTCACACACCATTTAATGTTTTTTTTAACGGTGATAAACCGTTAGATATTCCAAGTCCACGCCAAGATGTGGGTGGCTACCAGTACGAGCGCAGCAAGGCTCTCTTTTGGCTTGATCCAGAAGCATATGACGATGAATTGAGCGCATGGGAAAACGACACAAATCAGGCTGTGCATAAAGAGGTGACTGAGCTGCTGCGTACTAGTGGGCTGGTCGCGCCATTTCAGGATCTTCTGGATGCGGTGTCGCGTGGTCGCGTGGTGCCATTTGTCGGAGCGGGGATGTCGAAGATGATGGGCATGCCTCTCTGGGCGGATGCCCTCAAACAGATACTTGCGCGTTTACCTAATGCGGATGCAGCCGCGATAATCGCACAGATTGATTCCGGCCGGTATCTTGATGCAGCGCAAGCACTTGTTGAACATGACTCCGTGCAAACGGCAAATTTTGTTCGCACGATGTACCGTGTACACAAAATGAAGCTGGATGGTCCTATGGTGATGTTGCCGCGCTTTGCGCATGGATGCATCGTAACAACAAATTTCGACGATGCTATCGAACAAATTTATCGGCGTGAAAATGTGGAATTCCAAGCCTATATGCACGGCACACAAGAGCATAACTTTTTCCAGCGTCTTGTCCGTGGTGATCGGTGTTTGCTCAAATTGCATGGAGATGCCGATAATTCTGCCACGCATATTCTCACCCAAGCACAGTATGCTGATGGGTATGGCAAGCCGTTCGATTTCCACAAACCGTTACCAAAAGCGTTACGTCAAATCTTTGTCTCGCAATCGTTGCTCTTTCTGGGGTGCAGCCTTGACCAAGATTGGACACTGGAGTTGTTTGAGCTTGCAAAGTCGGCAGACGAATATGCGATTCCCAATCACTACGCGATTCTTCCTGCTCCTGCTAATGCACAGGAAAAGCAACAGAAGGAAACGCGGTTGCTCACATTGAACATTCAGCCACTCTGGTACCCAGCCGATAAACACGAATTTGTTGGCAGATATTTGCAACTGATCGTAGATGTTGCCGAACGTCGCATTAACTTCAATGGGTAAGGGGCCAAAATGATTACGGAAGACCACCTCGAACAACTTGCTCTAACCTGGTTCCAGGACATCGGTTGGGAATACCGCAGCGGCCCGGACCTCGCCCCCGACGGCGATACGCCAGAGCGCGCCGACTATCGGCAGGTGTTACTGCAAGACCGTTTGTTCGAGGCGTTGGTGCGACTGAATCCGGGCCTGCCCGAGGCCGTGCTAGAGGAGGTGCTACATCGCGTTGCCAAGTTGCATGAACCTTCGCTGATCCAGAGCAACCGTAGTTTTCACGAGGCGCTGCTCGATGGCTTGGCGGTGATCGTCGAACAGGATGGCGAGAAGCGCGGCGACCGCGTGCGGCTGATTGATTTCGAGAATCCTGAAAATAACCGCTTTCTGGTGGTGAACCAGTTTACGGTGCAGGGCATCAAGCAGCCGCGCAGGCCGGACTTGGTTTGTTTCATCAACGGCCTACCGATTTCGGTGATTGAGCTGAAAAATCCGGCAAGCGAGCAGGCGGATATTTGGTCGGCGTTCCAACAACTGGAAACCTATAAAGCCGAGATCGCTGACCTGTTCGTGTTCAACGAAGCATTAATTATTTCGGATGGCGTGCTGGCACGGGTGGGTTCGCTGAGCGCTGATCGCGAGCGCTATATGCCTTGGCGCACCGTGCGTAACGAGAACGACAAGCCTTTGTTGGAGTTTGAACTGGAAAAAATGGTGCGCGGTTTTTTTGCGCCGGAGCTGCTGCTCGATTACCTGCGCTATTTCATTCTGTACGAGCAGGGCGAAGACGGCATCATCAAAAAAATTGCGGGCTATCACCAGTTCCACGCAGTGCGCGAGGTGGTGCGGGCTACGGTGATTGCTTCTACCCAACTTGTTTCCGGCATTGAGGAGGAGCGTGCTACTTATGGCAAGGAGGTGCAGCCCGGTTCGCGCAAAGGCGGCATCGTGTGGCATACGCAGGGTTCGGGCAAGAGTATTTCGATGCTGTGCTTTGTCGGCAAGCTGATGCAGCAGCCGGAGATGCAGAACCCGACCATCTTGGTGGTGACGGATCGCAACGATCTGGATGGGCAGTTGTTCCAGACGTTCAGCGGCGCGCGCGCTTTATTGAAAGAGACACCGCAGCGTGCGGAAGATCGCGAAGCTTTGCGGGCGCTGCTCGATGGCAGGCCTTCGGGTGGGATCATATTCACCACGATGCAGAAGTTTGCGCCGGGCAAGGATGAGGATCGCTTTCCCGAACTGAGTAAGCGCAGCAATATCGTGGTCATCGCTGACGAGGCGCACCGTTCGCAATACGGCTTTGCTGCGGTACTGGATAAGAAGACTGGCAAGTACAAATACGGTTTTGCCAAACATTTGCAGGATGCTTTACCCAAAGCCACTTACGTTGGCTTTACGGGTACGCCGATAGAGCGTGACGATAGAGATACTCGGCATGTGTTCGGCGATTACATCAGCATCTACGACATCCAAGATGCGGTAGACGATGGTGCGACGGTGCCGATTTATTACGAGAGCCGCTTGGCTAAGCTGGACATTAATCAGGCACAGATCGAACAACTCAACGATGAGATCGAAGAGGTATTCGAGGACGATGAAGACCTAGCCCAACGTGAGTCGGTCAAGACTAAATGGTCTGCTTTGGAAAAACTGGTGGGTGCCGAACCGAGGTTGAAACAGGTGGCAGCGGACATCGTGCAGCACTTCGAGATGCGCACCGCTTCGACAGAAGGTAAAGGCATGATCGTGGGTATGAGCCGCGAAATCTGCGCACGGCTGTACAAGGAGATCGTTGACCTGCGCCCCGAATGGCACAGCACCGATCCGGCACTGGGGGCTATCAAGGTGGTGATGACGGGTTCGGCGGCGGATAGAGAATTGCTGCGCCCACATATTTACAACGCAAGCACCAAGAAGCAACTGGAGAAGCGCTTCAAAAATCCGCAAGATCCGTTGCAGTTGGTGATTGTGCGCGATATGTGGCTAACCGGTTTTGATGTGCCTTGCCTGCACACAATGTATGTGGACAAGCCGATGAAGGATCACAACCTGATGCAGGCCATCGCTCGCGTGAACCGTGTGTTCCGCGACAAGGAAGGCGGGCTGGTGGTGGATTACATCGGCATTGCCGCCGAACTACGCCGTGCGTTGAAGGTGTATACCGAGAACTGGGGTAAGGGTATGCCCACTCTGGACACCGCCGAGGCATTGGCAAAACTCAAGGAGTTGATGGAGGTTGCACACGGGCTGTTGCACGGTTTCGATTATGCCGCTTATCGTACTAAGGCGACGGCGCTGTTGTTGCCTACGGCCAATTTTGTGCTGGGACTGGAAGACGGGAAGAAACGCTGGTTTGATGTGGTGCTAGCGATAACGAAAGCATTCTCGTTGTGCGGGACGTTGGATGAAGCGATTGTCATGCGCGAAGAGATTGCCTTCTTTCAGGCAATCAAGGCGGTAATTGCCAAGGCGACTGAGTCCGACAAGAAACTGACGGAAGACCGCAAGAATGCGGTACTGAAACAGATACTCGATAATGCTGTGATTGCCGGAGGTGTGGAGGATATTTTTAAACTGGCTGGACTTGATCGGCCCGATATAGGCATTTTGTCTGATGCCTTTTTGGAAGATGTGCGCAATCTGCCCCAGCGCAATTTAGCCGTGGAACTGCTGCAAAAATTGCTGAACGACGAGATCAAGTCGCGTAGCCGAACCAATATTGTGTTGGAGAAGAAATTCAGTGATCGCTTGCTGGCAGCACTTAACCGCTACCGCAGCCGCGCCATCGAGAGTGCGCAGGTCATCGAAGAATTAATTGCGATGGCGAAGGAGTTTCGCGAGGCAATCAAGCGCGGTGATGAGCTCGGTTTGAATGTTTCCGAACTGGCTTTTTATGATGCGCTCGCGGATAACGAAAGCGCGGTACGCGAGCTGGGCGATGAAGTGTTGAAAAAAATGGCGCACGAGTTGACCGACAAACTGCGCAACAGCACCACGGTGGATTGGCAGAAGCGCGAGAGTGTGCGCGCGCGTTTGCGTAATTTGGTACGGATTACACTGCGACGTTATAAGTATCCGCCAGATCGTCAGGAAGAAGCGATTAAGCAGGTGTTAGAGCAAGCTGAGCGCTTGTCTGAAGAGTGGGCGAAATAACTAAGGCCGTGTACGAGCTATGAAGTGTCGGGCTGTGGGATAATTAACCTATGAACCCATCTCTACTTTCCGGTCTCAACCCCGAACAACGTGCCGCCGTCGAGCTTCCGGCGCAATCAGCCCTGATTCTTGCGGGCGCGGGTAGCGGCAAGACGCGAGTTTTGACTACCCGTATCGCTTATCTTATTAGCACCGGACAAGTCAGCCCGCACGGTCTGTTGGCGGTGACCTTTACTAATAAAGCAGCCAAGGAAATGGTGACGCGTCTTGTGGCGATGTTGCCGATTAATACGCGCGGCATGTGGATTGGTACGTTTCACGGGCTATGTAACCGCCTGTTGCGTGCGCATTATCGCGAAGCGAGCTTGCCACAGACATTTCAAATTCTCGATTCTGGCGACCAGCTTTCGGCGATCAAACGCTTGATGAAGGCGATGAATGTCGATAATGAAAAATATCCACCGCGTGAGATGCAAAACTTTATTAGCGGCAGCAAAGAACAGGGGCTACGCGCACATGAAGTTGAAGCTTATGATCCTTACACAAGGCGCAAAGTGGAGGTGTACGCTGAATATGATGCGCAATGCCAGCGTGAAGGCGTGGTGGATTTTTCCGAGCTACTGCTGCGTTGCTATGAATTGCTAACGCGCAACACATCATTGCGTGAGCATTATCAAGAGCGCTTTAAACATATTCTGGTAGACGAGTTTCAGGATACCAATCCTTTGCAATATCGCTGGTTGAAGTTGCTTGCAGGTGGGAGCATCTCACCTCAAACTTCTGCCGCAAGCGAAGGAGAAAAGCAATCTTCAGCTTCTTCATTATTTGCAGTCGGTGACGACGATCAATCCATTTACGCATTTCGCGGTGCAAACGTGGGGAATATGCAAGAGTTGCTGCGTGACTTCAATGTGGAGAGCGTCATCAAGCTGGAACAGAATTATCGTTCGCACGGCAATATTCTCGATGCCGCTAATGCCCTCATCAGCAACAACCGCAATCGTCTCGGCAAGAATTTGTGGACAGCGGAAAAAGGCGGGGAACAGTTGCGCGTGTCGGAAGCGGGCAACGATGTAGAAGAGGCACGATTTATAGTTGAAGAAATTCAGCAGCTCAAACGCGAGGGCATCAACCTCACCGAGATGGCATTGCTGTATCGCTCTAACGCGCAATCTCGCGTGCTGGAACATGCTCTCGTTGCGGCGGGCTTGTCGTATCGCGTCTACGGTGGCTTGCGCTTTTTCGAGCGTCAGGAAGTTAAGCACACCATGGCTTATTTGCGTTTGATGGAAAACACCGACGATGACAACGCATTGCTGCGCATTATCAACTTCCCCACTCGCGGTATCGGCGCTCGCAGCATCGAACAGCTACAAGAGTCCGCCAAACAATTCAATACCACCCTGTGGGATGCAGCAGCACGGGCAGGCGGCAAAGTGTCGGCCTTTGTCGGATTGATCGAATCTCTGCGCAGCGCAACTAAAGATTTGCCGCTGCCAGAGATTGTAGATCACGTGCTGCAACATAGTGGACTGGTCACTCATTATCAAAATGAAAAGGGCGCAAAAAAACGCGAAGCGGAAGAGCGCCTAGAAAACTTAAACGAACTTATTAGTTCGGCCACCTTGTTCGTGCATGAGAGTGAAGACGATAGTCTCACCGCTTTCCTAACCCATGCCACGCTGGAGTCCGGTGAGCATCAGGCGGGCGATAGTGACGATGCCTTACATTTGATGACTGTGCATGCAGCGAAGGGTTTGGAGTTTCACTCGGTGTTTATCACGGGCCTGGAAGAGGGTTTATTTCCGCACCAAAACAGTCAGAGGGTAGACGGTGGCCTAGATGAAGAGCGGCGATTAATGTATGTGGCACTCACCCGAGCCAGACGGCGTTTGTATCTCACTTATGCGCAGAGTCGCATGCTGCACGGGCAAACAAGTTATGCCACGGCGTCGAGCTTTTTGCGCGAGTTGCCCGAAGAGTTGCTGCAATGGATTACGCCGCGTTATGTGCCGCGCCAGACATTTAACAATAGCCGTTCAGATACGAATAGCTATGCTGCGGCATTTAAAGCAAGCCCCACGCCGATGCCTAAAGCGCCACCCTCACCTAAAGCCATGTGGAATATTGGTCAGCGCGTGTTCCATCAGAAGTTCGGTGAAGGCGTGGTTACCGGAGCCGAAGGGGTAGGGCTTCAAGGTCGCGTGCAGGTTAATTTCAAACGAGCTGGCAGCAAATGGCTGGCCTTGGAATATGCCAAGCTAGAAGCAATTTAAGGGTAGGTTTTGATTTTAAAACCTCTCACCATATAAGCAGCCGCTTGCCCCGCACTTTGGGGCTTAGCGGAATGGCTCGTAGCGATACCAGAGACACAGAAAATGTTCAAAAACCAACAAACCTCAAAAAAGCTTTTGTCCGCAAATTGCGCAGATTAACACCTATTAAAACAAACCTTTACATCGTGCTTCGGTGCGCCTTTCAGGTGATGCACTTTCTGCGATTAACAGCTTGAAAATCTGCGGATAGAACTGATGTTTTTAGGCTGATTCAAAACTTTTCCGGCCATGACCTTGACGTGTGAACTACAGCTAGGATTTGTATCTCGTCAGTTTCAATCCGATAGGCAACAATGTATGGGTATGGAGTAACAAGCAATTCGCGGCTAGCTTCGCATCTTCCGAGCCTGCCAAGATCTGGATGATTTATCAGTGAAAGTATTTGTTGGCGAATTGTGGTGATGACGCGGCGTGCTGCTTGCGGATTACTGCGAGAGATGTATTCACGAATTTCGACGAGACAATCTCGCGCATTCGGGGTGTAACGCACTCTCATGCCGCTTTATCTGAGCTCTCAGCAAAGAATTGATCCATTTCAGCATCGGGTGCAAACTCTTTTCTATCAGCTTGTTCAAGCCCTTTTTGAATCCGGGTGCGGATGTAAGTGTCATGTTCTATGAATGCTGAAAGCGCTTCATTGGCAAGCTCAGTTTCGCTTCGATGAGACGCCACTGCCAGATGGTGTAACTTGGCTTTAATGTCAGAACTGATTTCCAATACGGCGTTCATTGTTTATTCCTCAACATTAGTTGAATACATTCTAGCACTCAAGGATGAAGTTGCCATATTCGTATAAAACGGCCTGTATAAATTTAAAATCCTAAGCGAGACAAGGCGCAATTAAAAAATCGCGCCGGATGGTTTCACTCTGCACCACAGCGACCATCCAACCGCCTGAGGCAAGTTCAGTAGCCTTATACGGACTTTCAGCGTTTACTTGAGCGAGGTGCTTATCCGCCGAAATAGCTTACTAGAAGGAAGATGTTTAAACATCTGGTTGGTGAAGGTGTGTCCCTTAGCTTTTAAGACTGCTCTGAGTCTGATGATGTTTGTTCGTTGTTCGTTTTAGTATCTTCTACCGCGACGGCTAATTCTTCTTGCGAGAAAATGCCTCGATATGCAGCATAGATAGAGGTGATCATGATGGGCAGCAGTATGAGCCAACCTAACATCATTGGCATAGAAGCCGCTAGGCCAAACAGCACCATCATCAGGCCATACGCAGACAGTGGACCAACATTGTTCAAGCAGCCGCGCAAGCTGATTTTTAGTGCGTCAAACGGAGCAGTTTTATTAAATGTCACCAGCATGGGCGCGAACTGAGTAGCCATAAGCAATACGGTGAATAGCCCCAGACCGATCATGATTGAGAAACCCGCCCCCATTGTTGCCTGTGTGATCATGGCAGGGTCTTGTGCTTGTGTGCCGCTCATTAGGATGCCCACTAATTCCGAGCCACCTGTGAGCATCATTACGCCGAAGATAGATAATTGCCCGATTAAATTCAGGCCGCCCAGTGTGACCAGTTGGTGAGTGCGCATTTTGAAACCAGCGAACAAGTGCGCCAACTCCAACTCTTCATCATTTTCTAGTGCGTGGCAGCCTTGCAGCAAGCCGGAAAATAAAACGGGGAATAGCAGGGTGGCAAGAGGATCGCCAACTATTGGGATGCTGCCGATGGCGATTAAACTGGTAATCGCCATGAAGGTGAGAACGACCCACAGGACTGGGCTCTTTTTGAATAGATAAATGCCTTGTCTGATCCATAACCAGCCGCTGGCGATTTTAAGTTGTTTAGCTTCCATGTGAGTCCTATTTATAACCAAGGTGCATGAGCACCGTTGGCAATATGGCGCAGTAGTATGCGCTTGAATTGTTCTGGGTTGTGAGTGTTAACTATCTCACCCTCACGGGGTAGATGTAAATCAAATAAACGTGATATCCAAAAACGCAAAGCAGCCATGCGTAGTGCAATCGGCCAACTTGCTTGCTCCTGCTCAGTGAAGGGACGGATGGCGTGGTAGGCCTGTAGAAATTCACGGCTGCGTTCTGCATTCAGCTCGCCATTCGTATCCATGCACCAGTCGTTCACGGTGATAGCGACATCGTAGAGTAAGGCATCATTACACGCGAAATAAAAATCTATTAAGCCGCCCACTTGATTACCATCCATCAGCACATTGTCGCGGAATAAGTCGGCATGCACGATGCCGCGTGGCAAGTCATTCAGCGTGTGTTGTTCGTGGTATGCCACTTCGTCGCGCAGCAGCGCGGCATCTTCTGTGGATAAAAACTTGCATACGTCTTGTTCTGCGCTGGCACGCCAAGCTGCGCCGCGCGGATTAGGCACGGCATCGCTAAAGCTTTGTCCGGCGTTGTGCATTTGTCCCAACATTGCGCCGACAGCGGCACAGTCGGCCGGAGCGGCTTGTGTTAGTGATTTACCGGATAAGCGGCTCACGATGCAAGCGGGTTTGTCGTTCAGCGAACCTAGAAAGCTGTCGCTTTTGTCGGCGACTGGGCTCGGGCAAGGTATGCCGTGGCGCGCGAGGTGCGCCATCAGATTGAGATAGAAGGGCAGCTCAGTTGCAGTGAGCTTCTCGAATAGCGTCAGAACAAAGCGCCCGTTGCTAGTGGTGACGAAGTAGTTGGTATTCTCGATGCCGGAAGCAATGCCCTGCAATTCGATCAATGTGCCGAGTGAGTAGTTACTTAGCCATGCGGTGATATCCGCTTCGGTAACGCGTGTGAAAACTGCCATGCTGGAAAAACCTTATCAGAATTTATAAATAACCCAAGATGGCACGCGCAGCCCAGAATCCAAGCCATCTTGACGCGCAAATTTACCATCGCCTTGGTCATCTCTTAAATAGTAAGGTTTGCCATGTTTGGGAGTAACTTTAATCATATAAAGCCTACCGTTGGCACGGTATTCTTCAATGGTTTGCTCGGTTTCTTTGGTGATAGTCACCTGAGGCTCATCAGGCGAACCTTCAGAACTCAAGGCAGGAGGTGGCGGAGCAGACTTGAAGTCGGAAGGCTTGGGCTGCTCTGCAAAGGCCGTGCTGCATAGCCCACTCAAGAATAAAATTGTAATCAGGCGCATCGCGTTCCCCTGTTGGTTTTGTATGGTGGCATTTTAACAGAGAAGGGTGAAGGGTGAAGGGTGAAGGGTGAAGGGTGAAGGGTGAAGGGTGAAACATGGACACATCACGAAGGTTTTACCCTTCTCCCTTCTCCCCTCACTCTTCCCTTGTTCAAAGGCTCAACTGCATCTCGCGTTCCGAAGCAGATGGTTCGAAGCCGCGTGTTTCATAGTGTTTAAATATAGCGCTAACGATTTGTTCGGGTTCGTCGATGATTTGGATTAAGTTCATATCGTCTGGGCCGATCATTTTTTCTTCTAGCAAGCTAGTTTTGAACCATTCAATTAGGCCGCCCCAAAATTTACTGCCGACCAGAATAATGGGCATGCGCCGTGTTTTTCCGGTTTGCACCAGTGTTAGCGCTTCCATCAATTCATCCAATGTACCAAAGCCACCGGGCATCACCACATAGGCGCTGGCGAATTTTACGAACATGACTTTGCGCGTAAAAAAGTGTTGGAAAGTTTGGCTAATGTTTTGATAGGGATTGTTGTGCTGCTCGTGCGGCAATTGGATGTTCAGTCCCACGCTGGGTGACTTGCCGTAGAACGCGCCTTTGTTAGCCGCTTCCATTACACCGGGGCCACCGCCCGAGATCACTGAGAATCCGGCATCTGAGAGCATGCGGGCAATTTCTTCGGTGAGCTTGTAATAAGGGTGGTCATGCGGTGTGCGCGCACTGCCGAAAATGCTTACCGCAGGCTGAATATCTTGCAGGCGTTCGGTAGCTGACACGAATTCTGACATAATGCCGAATACACGCCATGCCTCTTTCGACTGGGTTAGCTCAGGTAAATGGGAGTGAGGTATTTTGGATTGGCCATTCATTTCAAACTTTCGAAAATAATGAAAACGAGTTCTGCTAAAACACTGCTGTTAGTCGATGGTTCATCTTACCTGTATCGGGCCTTCCATGCGATGCCTGATTTACGTAGCCCCACTGGTCTGCCTACTGGTGCCATTCAAGGTGTGCTCAATATGCTGCGGCGCTTGCAAAAAGATTACCCCGCAGATTATAGCGTCTGCATATTTGATGCAAAGGGTAAAACTTTCCGCGACGATTGGTATCCCGATTACAAAGCTAATCGCCCATCAATGCCGGACGACTTGCGTGCGCAGGTCGAACCTTTGCATGAAGCTGTTGCTGCCTATGGTTGGAATATCTTGACGATTGATGGTGTCGAAGCGGATGACGTGATCGGTACGCTGGCGCTACAGGCTACGCTTGGCGGTGCAAAGTGTATTATTTCCACTGGGGATAAAGACCTGACGCAATTGGTTAATTCCCAGGTGCAACTCATCAATACCATGAGTAATGAAATACTGGATGAAGCTGGCGTGCTGGCGAAATTCGGCGTGCCGCCAGAGCGGATTGTGGACTATCTGACCTTGGTGGGTGACACCGTGGACAACGTGCCGGGCGTTAGCAAGTGCGGCCCTAAAACCGCAGTGAAATGGCTCACGCAATATGGCACGCTGGATAACTTGGTTGCTCATGCGGACGAAGTGAAGGGCGTGGTGGGTGACAACTTGCGTGCAGCGCTGGATTGGCTGCCGCAAGGGCGCAGATTGGTAACAGTGAAGTGCGATGTCGAATTACCTTTGCCTTTCGATCAACTTGTCGCGCCACCGCAAGACACAGGAAAGCTGCGCAGCTTGTTAGAGCAGTTCGGATTTAAGAGTTGGCTGCGCGAACTCACCTCTTCGCTCCCCTCGCCCGCTCGCGGGAGAGGGGCTGGGGGTGAGGGGCTTTTTGACGGAGCGCATGTTACTCAATCGTCCCTCTCCCCAGCCCTCTCCCGCGAGCGGGCGAGGGAGTTTGCGCCTCTGGACTCAGATGATTTATTCAGCAATGACACTTCAAATTACACCGCCATCCTCACTGATGAGCAACTTGACGCATGGATAGAAAAAATCATGCAAGCGCCGCTAGTGAGTGTGGACACCGAGACCACAGGTCTGGATGTGATGAACGAGCAACTGGTGGGTATTTCATTTTCTATCAAAGCGCATCATGCAGCGTATCTGCCTCTTGCGCATAATTATCCCGGTGCCCCTGATCAATTAAACCGCGAACACGCGCTGCAAAAACTCAAGCCATGGCTGGAGAGTGCGCAACACAAAAAACTCGGACAGAATCTGAAATACGATCAGCATATATTCGCCAATCACGGCATCGCATTAGCGGGCGTTGCTGAAGATACACTGCTGCAATCCTATGTGCTGGAATCTCACAAGCCGCACGACATGGATAATTTGGCCTTACGTCATCTCGGTATGAAAGCCATTAGCTACGCCGAAGTGGTGGGCAAAGGCGCGAAGAAAATTAGTTTCGATCAAGTTGATCTCGACATCGCTACTCGCTACGCAGCAGAAGATGCCGACATCACTTTGCAATTACACCAGACATTGTCACCTCAGCTTTTGGGACGCTTGGACACGGTTTACCGTGATATTGAATTACCCGCGCGGCAAGCTTTGTATGTAATGGAACGCAATGGCGTATTGCTGGATTCTGGCTTGTTGAATATACAAAGTCGCGAGTTGGGAGAAAAACTGCTCGCTCTCGAAGCGAAGGCGCATGAAGCAGCGGACCAGCCTTTCAATCTAAGTTCACCCAAGCAACTGCAAGAAATTTTGTTCGACAAACTTGGCCTACCTTCCAAGAAAAAAACACCAACTGGTGCACGCTCTACAGATGAAGATGTGTTACAAGAATTAGCGCTGGACTATCCCCTGCCGAAACTGCTGCTGGAATATCGCGGCATGGCAAAACTCAAATCTACCTACACCGACAAACTGCCCAGAATGGTGAATGCCCGAACCGGACGGGTGCACACCAGTTATTCGCAAGCGGTTGCCGTCACCGGACGACTGTCCTCTAGCGATCCTAATTTGCAAAACATCCCAGTGCGTAGCGCCGAAGGTCGCCGCATCCGTGAAGCCTTCATTGCACCCGCAGGCAGCAGCATCGTGTCTGCCGACTATTCGCAAATTGAGCTACGCATCATGGCGCACCTGTCTGGTGATGAAGGTTTGCTCAAAGCGTTTGCTAACGGTGAAGATATTCACCGCGCCACTGCGGCTGAAGTATTTGGGGCCGAACTTGATGCCGTAAGCAGCGAACAACGCCGCTATGCCAAGACCATCAACTTTGGCCTTATCTACGGCATGTCCGCCTACGGTCTCGCCAGTCAACTCAACATAGAGAACAGTGCCGCCAAGCAATATATAGACCTCTACTTCGCTCGCTACCCCGGCGTGAAACGCTATATGGATGAAACCCGCGAACAAGCAAAACGCTTCGGCTACGTCGAAACCGTATTCGGTCGCCGCCTGTGGTTGCCCGAAATCAACGGTGCAAACGGTATGCGCCGCCAAGCCGCCGAACGCGCCGCCATCAACGCCCCCATGCAAGGCACCGCTGCTGACTTAATCAAACTCGCCATGATCGCCGTACAAGACTGGCTAGAAAAAGAGCAGTTACAAAGCAAACTCATCATGCAAGTGCATGACGAACTGGTGCTAGAAGTGCCACAAGCTGAATTGGCTCTCGTGAAAGACAAAGTGCGCGAGTTGATGTGCAATGTGGCGGAGTTGAAAGTGCCATTGGAAGTGGGAATGGGCGAGGGGAAAAATTGGGATGAGGCGCACTAATCCCCCGATATTTTCCTACAAAACGTAGGATGGGTTGAGCGTAGCGATACCCATCTCTCACCTATCCACATGACCAACTACCGCCGCAGCAATATTGCCGGAGCCAGTTATTTCTTTACGGTGAATCTTGCCGACCGCTCGCAATCATTACTCACTGAGCACATCGCATTGTTGCGCAATGCTTTTGACTATACCCGTGAGCGGCATCCTTTTGTCGTGGATGCTATCGTAATATTGCCCGAGCATATCCACACAATTTGGACATTACCAGAAGGAAATAGTGATTTTGCGTTGCGTTGGCGGCTGATCAAAACAGTGTTCTCACGCGGCTTGCCGCATGGCGAACATCGCTCAGACAGTCGGCAAAGCAAAGGCGAACGTGGAATCTGGCAGCGGCGATATTGGGAGCATCTTATTCGCGACGAAGAGGACTTTGCGAGGCATGTCGATTACATTCATATTAATCCAGTTAAACACGGTTTGGTGGAGCTGGTTTTAGATTGGCCGCATTCGTCATTTCATCGTTATATGCGAGCGGGTATTTTGCCCAAGGAGTGGGCGGGTGATGCAGGTGCGGGCTGGGAGTGCGGTGAACGAGATTGATGGGTATCGCTATGCTCAACCCATCCTACGCTGGCTGTGCTCTGCATTCCTAGTATCTCTGAGATGACTTCAATTAGACTGCTAACATAAGTGTACGGTAGATGGTATGTATTAAGAACAAAGTAGTTAGAGCTATTGACGGACTAGTCAACAAGGGCTAACATCCTGCGTAACACACCAGCCACACGTCCTGCCTTCGGGTAGGGTTCTACGAAAGTAGACGTGCAAAAGGCTGGTTTTTCTTTTGTGGGTATCTGAATGGCAAAGTCAACTTTCTCCAAGAAAGCAGCTACACCAGAACAGCTATTAGCTAAGCTTAAAGCTCAAGGTCTGATCACTGCTTCTTCAGTAGAAGATGATGAGGCACTGAGATACCTCCGCTTTGTTGGAGGCTATCGGTTAAAGGGATACTGGTATCACTTACTGAACCCCACTACTAAGGCATTTCCATCTGGCTTTTGTTTTAGTCAGATAGTGGAGCGTTATGAATTTGACCGAGAGCTTCGTTCGATAACTGCCTCAGCTATTGAGCCATTAGAAATCTCCATACGCTGTGCCATAGCAAATCATCTTAGTCTTTCTCATTCTCCGCATTGGTTCTTGGATGTTCAAACAGTGTTTAAGCCCGTGAGTAACTGGGGGGCAGGTCAGCTTATCAATAAAATTGAACAAGAAACAAGAAGATCAAAGGATAAAGCGTTTGTAGCACATTATCACGCTCATCACGAAGATCCTTATTTGCCACCAAGTTGGTCTGTCAGTGAATGTGTAACTTTCGGTTTGTGGTCTCGTACCTATTCTATTTTGCGGAACCCCCAGGATAAAAAATCAATCGCTATGAAATTTGGCATTGACCAAGCAGACGCCTTTGCCTCTTGGATTCACGCTATAACGGTACTTCGCAATACAGTTGCTCATAATGGTCGGCTATTGGGAAATACGCTTTCTATTCAGCCAAGCAATAGCAAAAATCTCAACATACGATTTAGCGATAATAAATCGTTTTATGCTTCAGCAACTGTAATTAATGTATTGCTGACGAGCACTGGTTTGCCTCAACAATGGAAATTACAACTTCAATCTCTTTTTGCAAAGTATCCAAACATCGAGATTTCTGAATTAGGTTTTTCTCCTAATTGGCACACGCAAACTGGATGGTAATTATCGCTTCTGATTTAACCGTAGCCGTGCTGTTCAACTCGACAAGGTGTAATAATCAGCGGGCATCACTCAACCCTTAAGTATTCACCGCACTTTGCACCGTCATCTTCACCCCAATAGCATCCATCAACTTACGCACCGTTTCATAGCGCGGCTTCGAGCCCGGTGCGAGTGCTTTATACAAACTCTCGCGGCTCAATCCTGCATCCTTGGCGATCTTCGCCATGCCGCGTGCTTTGGCAATGCCACCAAGGGCGGATAGAAAAACATCGGGATTGCTATCCTCCAATGCGGCAGCTAAATACTCGGCAATCATTTCTTCGCTGTCGAGGTAATCGGCGGCATCTAAGCGGGTGACGGTGATTTTTTGAGTGGTTTGTTTTGTCATGATTCACGCCTCATTAAGTTGCTTGCGTATGGTTTTGGCGTGAACGATGTCGCGCAACGCTAACAGCCAATCTGAAAACCCGTTGGTTTTGCTGATTATGTGCATGATAAGTATTGTATCTGTTTGGATACTTTGCGTAAGGGAGGGTTCATGCACAAGCTTGTCATGCAGATTTAAATGTGTATGATTCAGTTATGCGCTATGTCTGGGATGAAACCAAGCGGAAAGCCAATCTGAGAAAGCACGAATTGGATTTTGCAGATGCGGAAAAGGTCTTTGACGGCCCGATGGTTCTATTTGAGGACAACCGTGAAAATTACGGTGAGCAGCGCATGATCGGCATTGGTCTGTTGGATTGTCTGGTGGTGCTGATCGTTCATGTTGAAGTTGATGAGACAATTCGTATTATTTCCATGCGCAAGGCGGACCCAGATGAAATCGACCTCTTCTACAAAAATGCTGGCTACTTCTGACGATGCCCCAAAGCTAAGCCAAGCGGACTTTGATCGCGCGCGTTTGCGGGTGGCGGGTAAGGATGTAAGCCTTGCTGTGTGGCAATCTTCCGTGCGTGGGCGTGTCAACAAACAGCGTGTCAACATTATGCTTGATGTGCCAGTCGTGGAACACTTCAAAGCTTTGGCGGGTGAGCGCGGCTATCAAACTATTATCAACGATACATTACGCCGCGTGATTGAGACGGGGATGCTGGAAGCTGATCTGCGCCGCATCATCCGTGAAGAGCTGTCACATACTTCCTGATTTGCAGGGCATAATTCAATTCTGGGGCAAAGTTGTCCTCTCAGCAGGATTTGTCGCCAATTGATCTTCGTTCGCAATAATCCAGCCAAACAAATATCCCGTTTAGCGGACAAAACCTTAATATTGACCCGCTACGCGGGAATTTTTCATCAACTGGATTCCCGTTTTCACGGAAATGACGGCATTTCGCCTTAATGGACAATTTGGGATTAATGCTGATGCCCCAACCGCACTTCAATCTGCGGATGTCTTGCAACTAGTTCTTTCAAATTCTTTAGGCTTTCTAAATTCCGATCATTGTCCTCAGTGAAATCCCCCGGCTCGACTGTATGCTCCCAGCCCCAGCGGGTGTGGCAGGTGTCGCCTGTTAGTAGCACTGGGCCGTGGGTGGTGCGAATTAGGAAGGCGACGCTGCCTGGTGTGTGTCCTGGGACGCTGAGGGCGAATACTGAGCCGTCTGCGAATACATCAATAATTCCAGCAAATTTATGCTGTGGGTCGGGCTGAAAATGCCATTCTTGCAATGGCTGTTTATTTCGTAATAACTGGTCGCTAGCGCCGCGCACGAACATGTGTTTAAAGCTCGTGGAGGTCGATTCTGATGCGCCTATATACAGCGGCACATCCTTGGGGATGTCAGGCATGCCAGATATATGGTCGATGTGCAGATGGGTGAAGAACACACCGGAAAGCTTGCCACCCATTCCCTGTAGTATTTCAGCAGTGCTTTTATGGATTTGAATTTTATCAATGTGCATCACTTTTTGAATGAGCCAATTCAGGCCTGCTTTGCTGGGATTGTCTAACAGTTTTTGCGACACACCAGTGTCGATAAGAAAATTGCCACGCTGCGGATGATGCAGTACATGAGCATATATTTGTATGGCCTCGTCGCGGTCTTTCAAGCCAGCTTGAACTGCCGCAGGGCGTTTCAGGTTGAGCAAGCCTGCCAGCGGTACTGACCAATCTGCGCTGTTGATGGTCTCCAGTTGAATTGGTCCCGGCTGGTCGATGAGTTTTTCCATTGCTTCACTACTGGATGGCTTGCCGAGTGCAGCTTGGACTACAGGGTGGCTAGACAGCGCGCAGCCCTGTAATGACAGGATAAAAGTGCAGCTCAATATGGTAAATAAGTGATTTGTTTTCATGTGTTTCTCCCAAAAGTTAATCAATATTCGCATATCCGTATATCATCTAGCAATTGGCTAATTGCGGATGATGTTATCAATTATTGGATAGCTTGTAATCGGGGAGCAGGGATGAATTTGCGTTGGGATGATTTGAAACTATTTGTGGCTGTGCATGAGCAAGGTAGCTTGAGTGGCGCGGCTCGTGTGTTGAAGTTGGGCCAACCGACATTAAGTCGGCGCATTGCGGAGCTTGAACAGGCCGTGGGTGAGGCTTTGTTTGACAGGAAAAGTCAGGGGGCGAGTCTAACGGCGGCGGGGCAAAAACTGTTGCCCGCCGCTCAGAGTATGGCTGAATGGGCAAATGAGGCTGAGCTCAGTGTGAAAAAACAGACTTACCTTCCTGAAGGGAAAGTTCGCATCGCGGCCCCACCCGGTATCGCTTATGAGGTGGTGGCACCATTGGCCGCTAAGATACGTCGCCAACATCCGCAGATACAAATTGAGGTGTTGTCCGCTGTGGAGATGTTGAATTTAGGGCGTGGTGAAGCAGAATTATCGCTGCGCAATCAGAAGCCGAGCGATGCGGATTTGCTGTGTGTGGATGAAGTGAGTAGCGTGATGCGTGTGTACGTCTCTAAAGCTTATGCGGCGCAGTTGACTGCTCAAGCGAGGGTCGGTGATTTGGATTGGATATGTTGGGCTGCGCCTTATGACGAGCAGCAAATCAATCAAGAATTAAGTGCTTTGATTCCCGACTTTAAGCCCGCGTTTACTTCAGACGATTATGTTGTGCAGATAGCAGCGTGTAAGGCGGGGGTGGGGGCAATGATTTTGCCGCAGGTCTTGCATCACTATGCGGGCTTGCGTGAATTGTATGAGCTACAGGAACTAGATATTGATTTAGGGCCTAGAGCGGTCGGTAACTTATTTCTGGTATGCCACAAGCGGCATCGCTATCTTCCAAAAGTACAATTGGTGATTGATTTGATTTCAAGGGAGTTTGCCAATTTGCGATAAGTGTGGCGGTCTGCTTGATGCCAATTTGCACAGAGTCAGCCCATAAGACTGACTCTATTTAGGCCAATTAGGCAATCGCTTCGTCCATCAATTCCATGTCTTTACTAGTCATCAGTCTCTCAATGTCAACTAGGATTAGCATGCGCTCATCTACGGTGCCCAGACCAGTAATGTAGCGAGTATCCAAGGTGGTGGATAGCGAAGGGGCGGCTTTGATTTGATCGAGTTCTAGTGTCAATACATCAGAAACACTATCCACTACGGCACCGACGACTCTGTTGCTTAAGTTCAAAATAATGACGACGGTTAACTCATCATAACTCACTTTGCCGAGATTAAATTTGATACGCAAGTCAACAATCGGCACGATGATGCCGCGTAGGTTGATCACCCCTTTGATGAAAGGTGGAGTGTTGGCAATGACGGTTACGGCATCGTAGCCGCGTATTTCTTGCACCTTGAGAATGTCCATGCCGTACTCTTCATTTCCCAGCGTAAAGGTAAGATATTCACCTCCTGCTGAGCCACTTGTGTTGACGGTATTCGCGTCTGTATTCATTATATTCTCCTTGTTGCATCACCCCCTTACCATGCTGGGAATGATGCATTGAGCGTTAATTTCGCTTTGTATAAGGGATGAGTAGTGTATTAGAACGTTTCCCATTCCTCGCTTTCTTTGACGGATTTTTTAGGCAGGGCTTTGTGCGCTCCGTTTGTTTTTCTGAGCGCTGGAGCTGTTCTGACTGGGGCACTTGAGGGTAATTTACGTATGGCAACTTGCTGCCTTGGCGTGTCTACTTCCTCACTCAGCTTGAAGCGGCTTACTACATCGGTCATATTTGCTGCCTGCTCTTCCATTGATTCGGCAGCAGCAGCGGCTTGTTCGACAAGGGCAGCATTTTGTTGGGTCACCTCATCCATTTGGGTAATGGCTTGGTTTACCTGTTCAATCCCTTGACTCTGTTCACTGGATGCGGCGGTGATCTCAGCCATGATGTCGGTCACGCGTTTGATGCTATCAACAATTTCGTCCATGGTCTTGCCAGCTTGAGTAACTTGGGAAGTGCCACTCTCTACTTTAGAAACACTGTCGGTAATCAGTGTTTTGATTTCTTTAGCAGCATTGGCGGAACGTTGAGCTAGATTGCGTACTTCGGCTGCGACTACGGCAAAACCACGTCCTTGCTCTCCCGCACGTGCGGCTTCAACCGCCGCATTCAAAGCAAGAATGTTGGTTTGGAATGCAATGCCATCAATCACGCTAATGATGTCAGCAATTTTTTTGGAGGACTCGCTAATTTGCGCCATGGTGGAAACTGATTCCCGCACCACTTCCCCACCTGTGGTTGCCACACTTGAAGATGAGAGAGCTAATTGGTTTGCTTGCTTAGCATTCTCAGCATTTTGCTTTACGGTAGAGGTCAGCTCTTCCATGCTTGCTGCGGTTTCTTCAAGGCTAGATGCTTGTTCCTCAGTGCGTTGTGAAAGGTCAGAGTTGCCAGCGGCAATTTCCTTAGCCGCATTGCCAATGGTGTCGCTGCTTTCTTTAATGGTTTCGAGCACATCTAACATACTTTGCACCAGAGCGTTGATACCAGAGCAAAGCGCTTCCAATGCGCCCGTTTTTCCTTCCATAGGAATGCGTTGGGTAAGATCGCCGTCTTGAGCTGCACCAACCACCACTTGTGTTTGCTCGACCGCTTCATTCAAGGCTTGGGTAGCTTTAACCTGTTCTGTCACGTCAATGGCAAACTTCACAACTTTGAAGGGTTTGCCATTGGCATCCATGATGGGATTATAGGAAGCTTGAATCCAGACCTCCTTGCCGCCTTTGCCAATACGTTTGTATTGCCCAGCCTCATATTCACCTCGACCCAGCTTTGCCCAAAATTCACGATATTCAGCACCTTCACGATAAACTGGATCTACAAAGATCCTATGGTGCTGTCCCCTGACTTCGTCTTGCGTATAGCCAAGGGTTTTTAAGAAGTTGTCGTTTGCAGTAAGAATCATGCCTTCAAGGCTAAACTCAATCACAGCCATAGATTTGTTGATGGCAGCTAACTGCCCTTCAAAATTAGCATTTTGCATTTTTTGCTCAGTGATGTCGCTGGCAAATTTGACTACTTTGTAGGCTTTACCATTGGCATCCATGACGGGGTTGTACGAAGCTTGAATCCAGACCTCTTTGCCGCCCTTATCGATGCGTTTATATTGGGCAGACTGAAATTCACCTCGGCCTAATTTGTCCCAAAATTGGCGATACTCGGCACTTTCACGAAAGGCCGGATCAACAAACATTCTATGGTGCTGTCCTTGAACCTCTCCTAGGGTGTAACCCATCAAACGTAGGAAGTTTTCATTAGCCGTGAGAATTTGACCGTCAAGAGAAAATTCAATTGTCCCCATTGATTTATCGATGGCGGCCAGTTTGCCTTTCATGTCCTGAATTAGGACTTTTTGCTTTGCCTCTGCCGCCGCTTTTGTCTTTCCGTTAAAAATCGTATCAATGATTCCCATGATTTTTCTCCTAACTGAGTGCGCTGCTTAAAACTCCTTGAGAGAATAACCTTCAAGGGGCGTTTCATACTTCATTAGCTTCACGCGATTTTAACGTTATGCATTTTATTGTTGCTAGATATTAGCGCCGTTAATTGATGAGCTTCAAAGAGCGTATGTAAAATTTTGGACAAGGGCGGAATTTAATAGTTCCTCTTGTTGGAGCAGAATTGCGAATGTTATGTATTATTTTAGCAACACCCCTAAAAGAACACTTTCGGTGTAAATGTGATAGCTCGTGCTAGCTGTCTAGCTTTAAGTGAGAACTGCATGGATAAGAACAAAAAAATGCGCAAACAGTGTTGACTCTATGCATAATTCAGCTATAGTCGCAACAAATAAATTATTTATTGATATTTGTCAATAAAAACTAGCTGTTGGAAGCTGTTTTATCCTCCTGAGCTAGGCATGCTGTAAAGCTGTGATGTTCGCCGCGAAGGTTTAAGTGATGTGTCATAAACGCATACGTGTTTTGCATTTTCAGTTGCAAAGACTTTGATCTTGCCATCTGGCGGCATGTTGAAAGTGCAGTAGTAGTTTGTTCTATTTCGTTTACTTTTAAGGGGGTTGAAATGGCAGTGTCAAAGAAAAAGTCAGCGGCAAAGAAGCTTGCAGGAATTAAGAAATCAGGATCTAAAAAAAATGCGCCAGGTAAAAAGTCAGCGTCTAAAAAATCTGTAGAGTCGAATAAAATAGTAGCTGTAGAGGTCGTCGCAGCCAAGAAGCCCGTCGCCGTAAAAGCAGTTGTCGCTAAGAAGCCAGCCGCAGCAAAACCAGCCGCAGCAAAACCAGCCGCAGCAAAACCAGTTGCAGCAAAACCAGTTGCAGCAAAACCAGTTGCAGCAAAACCAGTTGCAGCAAAACCAGCCGCAGCAAAACCAGCCGCAGCAAAACCAGTTGCAGCAAAACCAGTTGCAGCAAAACCAGTTGCAGCAAAACCAGTTGCAGCAAAACCAGTTGCAGCAAAACCAGTTGCAGCAAAACCAGTTGCAGCAAAGCCAGTTGCAGCAAAGCCAGTTGCAGCAAAGCCAGTTGCAGCAAAGCCAGTTGCAGCAAAGCCAGTTGCAGCAAAACCAGTTGCAGCAAAACCAGTTGCAGCAAAACCAGTTGCAGCAAAGCCAGTTGCAGCAAAGCCAGTCGTGGCTAAGAAGCCGGTGGTAGCGAAACCCGTTGCCGCTAAACAGCCAGTTGGCGCTAAGAAGTCGGCATCGCCTACGGCTGTACGCCCCGCAGCGACTTGGCCATTCCCGACCCCAAGCATCGGCAAACTAAAATGACGTGTCGTGAGCTGGCCTCTATCGCACCAGAGGCTCGCTCACTTCGCTAATTGCTGCGTAAAGGTTCCCCCCGACAGCTGCGATAGTGGGCATAATTAGCTCTTAATGTTATCCGCGCACTTTGTTATTGATGCTATACAGCTCCCCTCTTCCGTATGTTGTTAATGCTGGCGATTACTATGCCGCTATCGCAGAATTGCCTTGGGCGATTTGGCTGGATAGTGGCGGAATGGATCGTTACGACATTCTAGTGGCGCAGCCAATTGCAACCCTAGTTACGCAGGGTTTGAATACGGCAATTGAAGATGCTACGGGCTGCCGCGTGTCAGCGGATGATCCCTTTGATCTGCTGCGCGAACAAATCGGCCCCAGAATATCAAGCATTCCAGATATTCCATTTTGTGGCGGTGCGCTGGGCTATTGGGGCTATGACTTATCTCGTCAATGGATGGGTGTGGCAGAGCACAATGCAAGCACAGACGACTTACCGGATATGGCAATTGGCATCTACGATTGGGCGATACTGATCGACCATCAGGAACGGGAAGCGCGTTTGGTATCACGACTATGCTCATCGGAAACACAGAAGATACTTCCGACCATTCTCGCTAGATTGCAAAGCAACTTTGCCAGCAAGAAAAATAATTTCAGCGTTTCAGCTCCTGTTCGAGCCAATCTTTCTCAAGATGAATACAACATTGCGTTTGCACAGATACAGGACTATTTGATAGCGGGGGATTGTTATCAAGTTAATCTGGCGCAACGATTTACGGCCCCTGCGTCAGGAGATGCATTGCATGCCTATATGAGTATGCGCGCCATTACCCCTTCCCCCCATTCTGCATTTCTCAACTTGCCGCAGGTGCAAATACTCAGCGTATCCCCCGAGCGTTTTTTGCAGCTTCGGGATAGTGAAGTGGAAACCAAGCCGATCAAAGGAACACGCAAACGCGGCAATGATGTAGCTCATGATGAACAATTAAAGGCTGATTTGCGTAGCAACGAGAAAGACCGAGCAGAAAACCTGATGATTGTCGATTTACTACGCAATGATTTAAGCAAGAATTGTGTGCCGGGTTCTGTGCAGGTGGACAAGCTATTTGAAGTGGAGAGCTATGCAAATGTTCATCACTTGGTTAGCAAGATCACTGGGATGCTCGCTTCGGGAAAAGATGCTTTGGTATTGTTACGGGATTGCTTTCCCGGCGGCTCGATTACGGGAGCGCCTAAAAAGCGCGCTATGGAAATTATTGAACAGCTAGAGCCACATCGGCGCGGTGTGTATTGTGGCTCGATAGGTTATGTCGGCTGGGACGGGCAGATGGATACCAGCATAGCTATTCGTACTTTGATCTACTCAAATGGCGCAATTCATTTTTCAGCAGGAGGTGGAATCGTGCTAGATTCAACTGCGGCGGAAGAATATCAGGAGACACTCGATAAAGCGGCAGGTATATTTAAACTGCTCGCCTTGTACGGCGACGCTAGCCGTATTTAATGTAATTTAGGAGATGTGTGTTGGGGCTATTTTGAGGCATAAGAGATCAAACGCGGCTAATAAAACCCATCTTAATTGCAGATTGCATCGAAAGTTAGTCATCCATTTGATATTATGCTGACACTTACATGGATATATGTTGTAGGTGTGTGGGGCGTTATTGAAAAATAGCGGTCAGCCAGACGCAAAATTCGCACGAAATGTATATTCTCAACTGTTGGCAGAAATAGTTGAAGGTAATGAATCAGCTTTGAGTCTTGGTGATTTAGAGTGAAGCGCGGAACTACCACAGAATTTAGGCACTATTCCTTTGCTACTGCAAGGCAATAGATTGCTACGATACATAAATTATACGTGCGCGGACTATATGGAGCTTGAATTATGTTGGTAATTATTGGATACCTTGTGGTGTGTGGCAGCGTTTTTGGCGGCTTCGCGATGGCAGGCGGACATTTGGCTTCATTGCTTCAGCCCGTCGAGCTAGTGATGATTGGAGGGGCTGCTGCAGGTGCGTTCTTAGCCGGGAACAACGGCAACGCAATCAAAGCTACCTTAAAGGCATTTCCTTCTGTTTTTAAAGGTTCGAAATATTCCAAGGATAGTTACATGGAATTGATGGCACTGCTTTATGAACTGCTAGGAAAAGTTCGCAAAGAAGGCTTGATGTCCATCGAAAACGATGTTGAAAATCCAGATGAAAGTCCTATCTTTGCAAAGTATCCAAAAATAGCTTCAGATCACCATATAGTCGAGTTCATCACTGATTATCTTCGTATTATGGTGAGTGGTAATCTTAATGCGATGGAAATTGAAAACTTAATGGATGTCGAGATAGAGACTCACCATCACGAAGCCCTGGCCCCGTCCCATATTATTGCCAAGCTTGGTGATGGTATGCCTGCCTTTGGTATTGTTGCTGCGGTTATGGGCGTGGTGCATACCATGGCGTCGGTTGGTATCCCGCCAGCCGAATTGGGTATATTGATTGCTAACGCCTTGGTGGGGACTTTCTTGGGGATATTGTTGGCTTATGGTTTTGTGGGGCCATTGGCTAACCTACTTGAGCAAAAAGCAGATGAATCTTCAAAAATGTTTCAAACCATTAAAATAACATTGCTGGCAAATCTAAATGGCTACGCACCAGCGATGGCAGTTGAATTCGGACGTAAAGCGTTGCTCTCTACAGAGCGCCCCGGCTTCATAGAGTTGGAAGAGCATGTGAAGCAAAAACGTTAAGCCTGAGAAGGGTGACGGGTGGGAGAGGAAATCCTTCCGCCCTAGAGTTAAAAAGGTGTGCTCAATTTCCCCCTCTCTCTTAAATCCTTCACCTTTACCTATTCTCTATAAAGAATTAAACGGAACAAAGTCATGTCGAGTGAAGAAAAACGACCGATAGTAATCAAGCGCATTAAAAAGGTGGCGGCTGGTGCCCATGGTGGGGCATGGAAAATTGCCTATGCTGACTTTGTGACTGCGATGATGGCCTTCTTTTTGTTGATGTGGCTATTGGGGTCGACAGCGAAAGGTGATTTGAATGGCATTTCTGAATACTTCAAGACTCCGCTTAAGATTGCCATGCTAGGGGGGGACGGTAGTGGTGATGCGACAAGTGTCATCAAAGGTGGGGGGCAAGACCTGACCCGAACTGCGGGGCAAGTAAAAAAAGCAAATGTAGTGAGCAAAAAAAAAATGGTCAGCCTTAAAGCTTCTATTGCTGAAATGATGCGTATGCAAAAGAGCAAGGAGCTAGATAAGCTCAAAGAGCTTAAAGCAAGAATTGCGAAGGCAATTAGCGAAAACCCTAAGTTGGCAAAATTTAGGGATCAAATTCTGCTCGATATTACCAGCGAAGGTTTGCGCATTCAAATTGTGGATAAAAAAAATCGTCCAATGTTTAAGCTGGGCAAGTCTGAGTTAGAAAGCTATACCAAAGAAATATTGCACGAAATTGGCAAAACCATGAATACATTGCCCAACAAAGTAAGCCTAAGTGGGCATACGGACGCGCTGCCTTATTCTTCAGATAGGAAGGGCTTCAGCAATTGGGATCTGTCCTCTGAACGTGCAAATGCATCGCGCCGTGAGTTGATACAGGGTGGGATGGATGAGAATAAAGTAGTACGCGTTGTAGGTATGGCATCCGCTGTGCTGTTTGATAAAACTGATCCGTATAATCCGATTAATCGCCGTATCAGTATTATTGTAATGAACAAAAAAGCGGAAGAGGCTGCAAGCCACGATGGTGGCGTGGTGCAAGTAGATAACAAGTCTACTGCCTCAGCACTAGGAGCAAGTGGGGTGGCCGCCGCATCCGCCCCTGTCACATCACTAGTCCTCAGCTCTGCGCCGAGTACTACATCACCTGAAGTTCCCCCCGCTCACTAAATCCGTTCAAATGCTGGCGAAATGCCAAAAAGGACTTCTATTCCTTGGATTGCCGACTAATAAATAGAGATAAAGTTAGCAACATGTCTGAACGTCAAGAATAAATTAAAGATTTTGTATGAATTGTCGTTATTAGAGCTAAGGCTGGAGAAGTTTCAAATGAAGAAAATTTTTGGGGGAGCAGTAAAATGACTAATTGGTGGGGTGAGTTGTCACTAAAAAACAAGTTACAGATACCGATTCAAGTCATATTGGTAATCATCATGGTGATTACCCAGCGTTGGGCATTAGGTCAGTTTGAGGATCGTATCTTAATTGAAACCGAAGCTAAAGCTATAGTCACTGCTGATGGCGTAATCAACGGGCTGAATATGCTAATGATTAACGGCATTATCAGTGACGTGGAACAGCGCAAATTGTATATAAAAAAGATGGGCTCCTCTGAAAAAGTGGAAGAGTTGCGCGTGATTCGTAGCAAGTCCGTGCAAGACCAATTTGGCCCCGGACTGCCGCAAGAGCAGCCAGTTGATGATATGGATAGGGCCACACTTAATACAGCGCAAGTGCAAGTTAAATTGAGCCACGCTAACAACAAAGACACCCTGCGCGTTATCGTTCCCTTTATTGCCTCAAAAGAATTTCGCGGTACCAACTGCCTGCAATGTCATATGGTGCCAGAAGGCACAGTTAATGGTGCAGCCAGTGTCACCCTAAATATGCACGAAGAATACACGCTATTGGAAGAAGCTAGCCTGTGGTTATGGGCGGGTCAATTGCTACTGCAAGTTGTTCTATTCTTTGTTATTAGCTGGATTATAAATCGCGTTATTGGTCCGACCAAAGAATTGCAACAAACCATGCTTAAAATGCAGACCGATGGAGATTTAACTAAACGTGTGCGTATCCGTAGCAAAGATGAAATCGGACAGACAGGGATGGCTTTTAACGAAATGGCCAATAATTTCCAAAACATAGTTGGGCAGATGCATGGCTATGCCGATCAGGTGGTTGCCTCTGCGCATGGCCTTGCTTTAGATACGGAGAGCATCGTATCGGGGTCGCAGCGTCAAAGCGATGCTGCTAGCAATACGGCTAGTGCTGTTGAGGAAATGAGCGCCAGCATCGCTTCTGTGGCTGACACCGCGAGCCAAGTGGCTAGTCTTTCGACGGAAAGCATGGAGCGAGCGAACAAAGGGCAAGCAAATCTGAATGACATGATGAGCGAGCTAGCGCAAGTCGAAGCAGCCGTGCTAATGATGGCTGATTCGGTAAGTGCTTTCGTAAAAAGTACACAAAGCATTACCAGTATGACTCAACAAGTGCGCGACATCGCGGAGCAAACCAATTTACTGGCATTGAATGCAGCTATTGAGGCCGCTCGAGCAGGAGAGCAGGGGCGTGGCTTCGCAGTGGTGGCGGACGAAGTACGTAAATTGGCTGAAAAATCAGCAGACTCGGCCAGCCAGATCGACATTGTTACCAAAACCTTGGGCGACCAAAGTGAGCAGGTCGAGCGTAATGTCCAGAGTGGTTTGCAATCACTGCAAAGCAGTCAGAAACATATGCAAGAGGTGGCCGAAGTGTTGGTGCAGGCCAATGAAGCAGTAGGTCGTGTGAATGCAGGTGTGGATGAGATTAGTTCCTCAGTAGAAGAGCAAAAGCGTGCTAGCGATGAAATCACTCAAAATGTGGAGAATATTGCGGACATGGCTGAATCAAACCACGTTTCGGTGCAGGGTGCAGTGCGTGCGGTGGGCACGATGGAAGAAGTGGCGGCGCAATTGAAGCAAAGCGTCGAACACTTTAAAGTCTAATGAGCAGAAAGGATTAGGAATTCGGGAATAATAAGTAGAGCTGTGCAATACGAAATGAAGAATTACTTAATTCTGAATCCTTAAAACTAGGAGCAAAAAATGAAAAATTGGTGGCATACACTCTCATTAAGAAACAAGTTGCAAATACCAATACAAGTGGCATTGATCTTGGTGTTAACGCTTGCCCAAACCTGGGTTATGAGCCAGTTTAAAGCAAAAATGTTTCTCAGCGCGGCGCAAAATGCGCAGGGTAGTGCGATACAGTCATTTCTTGCGTTAAACGGCATGATGCTGAATGGCAGTATCAGTGATACGGAAACGCGTGCTAATTATCTTAAAAAAATGCGCAGCGAGGACGGAGTGATTGACTTTCATCTAGTGCGAGGCAAGGCCGTATCAGATGCTTTTGGTGGCGGACTTCCTGAAGAAAATTTGGCTGATGAGTTGGATCGTGCGGCGATTGCTGCTAATACGGTGCAGACAAAGGTACAAAATCAAGATATTCACAGCGTGCGTGTCGTTGTGCCAATTCCCGCTAAGCAAAACTTTCATGGTACTGATTGCTTGCAGTGTCATCTCGTGCCAGAGGGCACCGTGACGGGCGCAGTTAGTTTAACGCTTAGTTTAGAGAACGAGAAAAATGACTTGGACATGTTGAATGTTGAGTTATGGATAGGACAGCTGGGTTTGCAGGTATTGTTATTCTTTCTTATCGGTGGATTGATTCGCAATGTTACCGATCCAGCGCACAAACTTGAACAGACTATATTGCACATCAAGGCTAATGGGGATCTATCCCTGCGTGCGCCAGTCAGCAGTGGGGACGAAATTGGACGTATTGCTGGTGTGTTCAATGCGCTATTGGATAACTTTCAGCAGATTGTCTCTCAAGTGCATGATCATGCGACGCAGGTTGGTGTGGCAGCTGTGCAACTGGCCTCTAGCGCAGAGCAAGTGGCGGATAATTCACACCTCCAAAGTGATGCGGCGATAAATGCGATCAGTGCGGTTGAAGAAATGAGTGTCAGCATTGCAGAGGTTGCAGAGGTTACAAAAGAGGTCGCACATCTGTCTCAAGATAGTTTAGTCCGTGCCAATAGCGGCCAGCAGAACCTGCAACAGATGATGGATGAAATTAATCGCGTGGAAAGTGCCGTTAAAGATATGGCCGACACGGTTGAGGCCTTCGTTCAGAGCGCGCAAAGCATCACCAGTATGACCCAGCAAGTGCGCGAAATTGCGGAACAAACCAATTTGCTAGCCCTGAATGCGGCTATTGAAGCGGCGCGTGCCGGTGAGCAAGGGCGCGGATTTGCCGTAGTGGCAGACGAGGTGCGCAAACTGGCAGAAAAATCATCTCAATCGGCTAGTGAAATTGATGTAATTACCAAGACATTGGGCGAGCAAAGTGTGCAGGTCGAGAGCGGTGTGCAGAGCGGTTTACAATCTTTGCAGGCGAGTCAGACGCACATCCAAAGTGTCAACAAGGTGCTCGCAGAGTCGAATGAGTCGGTAAATGGTGTGAATCAAGGCGTGGACAACATCACCGCATCGGTAGACCTGCAGAAGCAAGCCAGTCAGGAAATTGCGCAGAATGTGGAAAATATCGCGAACATGGCGCAAGGCAATCATGTCGCGGTTCAACAAACGGTGCAAGCCGTAAAGGAGATGGAACGACTTGCAGCGGCGTTGAAGGATAGCGTTGGGCGATTTAAAGTTTAAATATGTAGCAGAAGCATTGAAATAGCAGGGAAGTACAAGCTTATTCCTTAGATGAAGATGTGTATGCGTAAAGTAAAAAGGTAGATGTAAAGGCAGGCAGAGTTTTGCCAAGTTAAAAATCATTGGCTATCAGTTTGAAATTGGTGGAGGAGAAAAACATGTTAAGCAATATGACGATCAAATCGCGTTTGATAATGTTGGTAACAGTAATAACGGTGATCAGTTTAGGCATTGTGGTTTCCGCTTATATGGGGTTTGCCCACTTGCAGTTGGAGACTCGGGATATCGCAGAGCGCCGCATGCACTTGGTGCGTACGGTGAATAAAATCATGTATGAATTGGCTGACGAACGTGCGCAACTCATGCTGGCGATGCAGCACAATCCAGAAAATAAAATTGCTAGACTACATGAGGATCATCCCATTACAAAGCACTTTGATCTAATTCAAGCTGACAAAGAAAATCTAGATAAATACTTTGCCGAGATGGGCGAAAAAGTAAAAAGTGTAAATGGCAGAGAGCTATTAGCTAAATTGCTGGAAGCCAGAAAAGCTTATGGGGCTGAAGGACTCCTGCTTGCCCTGGATGCCCTGAAAAAAGACGATTACGAGGAAGCTGAGAAATTATTATTGACGCAAGTTAATCCGGCTCTGGAGAAAGTGATGGAGATAGGTCATGCCGACGCAGCTCATGAATCAAGAGGTGCAAAAGAAGCCTTGGCTCGAGCTATTGCTTCTGCTCATACTTCTGAAACGATTTTAGTGATCGGAATGCTGCTTACCATAATTGTGGGTGGCGGACTGGGATATTCAGTTATCGCCGGTGTGGCTAAATCTACAGGTGATATGAGTAGAGCTATGTCGCAGACCGGTGCTGACGGCAATCTTGCGCGGCGTGTGCCAGTACATGGTTTGGATGAGGTTGCTCAGTCGGCGATTGCCTATAATGCGCTGTTGGATAGATTCCGCCAAGTCATTGCCCACGTGCATAGCAGTGCAGAAAGTGTGATTGAGACGGCGATGCTACTCTCAACTTCCTCAACGCAAATCACTCAAGGTTCGCAAGCGCAAAGCGAAGCCGCAGCGTCTACTGCTGCTGCGGTAGAAGAAATGACTGTAAGCATTACCTCTGTTTCTGAGAACACCAATGATGTGCGTAAGCTATCCGAGCATAGTTTGGAGAAAGCCCGTGAAGGTAATCGCAGTACAGGCGAAATGATTAAAGATGTTAGTCAGGTTGAAGCTACAGTTAATCTGATTGCCAGTTCGGTGAATGAATTTATCACCAGCGCACGCACCATCGCCAGTATGACGCAGCAAGTAAAAGATATTGCCGATCAGACCAATCTGTTGGCGCTTAATGCCGCTATTGAAGCTGCACGTGCCGGAGAGCAAGGGCGTGGCTTTGCGGTGGTTGCAGATGAGGTGCGTAAGTTGGCAGAGAAATCTGCGCAGTCGGCAGGAGAGATTGACAGCATCACCCAGTCACTGGAACAACAATCTACTTCGGTAGAAAAGTCGGTACAAGAAGGTTTGCGCTCGCTACAGTCTACCCATCAGCACGTGGACGAAGTATCTCATGTGCTGGAAGAAGCGCGTAAGGCAGTGGAGAAGTCCAGTACAGGGGTCAATGACATTGCCTCATCGGTGTCGGAACAATCTTTGGCGAGTAATGAAATTGCACGACATGTAGAGAGTATCGCGCAAATGGCGGAAGAGAATCATGCCGCCATAGCACAATCTGAGCAGGGTATTGTGAACTTGAGTGGCTTGGCACGAGATCTGCAAGATGCGGTGAGTAAGTTTAAAGTTTGAGACGCAAGGTGAAGGGTAAACTTACCCTCCTGAACATAGGATGCAAGGGTTTCACTCTTCCCGAAAATAATAAGTAGTGAATTTGATATTGGTAGTTTAGATAGGAGGGCATGATGTCCGATTTGTTAAGAAATATTGACGCACGTACCAAGCTGGCAGGAAACAACAAGCTGGAAATCTTGATGTTCACGCTAGGCTTCGACTCGCGCAGCCAGCGACGTGAAACTTACGGCATTAACGTGTTCAAAGTGCGTGAGGTGATGCGCGTGCCGGAGATCACTCAGTCGCCAGAGATGCCGAATGCGGTAGAGGGTATGGTGAGTTTGCGCGGTTCATTAGTTCCAGTAATTGACCTAGCTAAATATGTCGGTGTGCAAGTGGAAGAGAAGCCAACCATTATGATTGTGACTGAATACAACGGTCACACTCAGGGATTTTTGGTCGAGGCGGTAGATACCATATTGCGCTTGGATTGGTCATCGATGCGCGTCCCGCCTGACATGCTCAATTCGCAAACAGGCGGGCTGGTTACCGCCGTGACAGAGCTTGCAGACAAACGTCTGGTAATGATGATGGACGTGGAAAAGGTGTTGTCTGAAACCGGACACTTCGGAGATGATGAGTTGATCGCTAAGAGCGTACAGCCGATCAATCTGCCGAATCGGACCGTGTTCTTTGCGGACGATTCTTCAGTGGCGCGCAAACAAATCGAGAAGACTTTGGATGCCATGAATGTGCAATATATTTCTGCCGTAAACGGTAGTCGTGCTTGGGCAGAATTAAAGAAAATTGCTGATTCAGCAGAAGCTTCTCAGATACCAGTGCATGACATGATTCAAGTCATACTCACTGATGTGGAAATGCCGGAAATGGACGGTTATATGCTGACGCGCAAGATTAAGGAAGATCGGCGTTTCAAGGGTATTCCTGTCGTCATGCATTCATCGCTATCGAGTGATTCAAACCAGCAGTTGGGAAAAGCGGTCGGTGTGGATGAATATGTGCCGAAATTTGAACCTCAGAAATTGGCGCAGGCTCTAACGCGCTTGCTTACTTGATTAGGAGACGATCATGTCCTCAACAGAATTAACGCAAAATAACAACGATGACGGCGTATTCGATGCAGTAGATGCGCGTGCCAGTCTGGCAGGTTCCAACAAGATGGAAATCTTGCTGTTTTCCATCGGCTCGAACGAGGTGTTCGGCATCAACGTGTTTAAGGTGAAAGAAGTTACGCGTGGTGTGCGCATCACTAAGACCCCTAACATGCCGCATGGTGTGGATGGCATAGTAAGTTTGCGTGGACACGTCATGCCAGTTCTAAATCTGTCTGGCTTTATGGGGCTGGGTGAACCCGACGAACAAAGCGTCATGATGGTGGCAGAGTACAGCCGCCATGTGTTGGGGTTTTTAGTGCGTGATGTGGACCGCATTATTCGTGTCGATTGGAACAAAGTACGTGCCGCTGAAGGCATGGTGAGTGGTAACTCGCATTTGATTACTGCTATCACCGAATTGCCGAATGGTGAGCTAGTTTCGATTCTGGATGTAGAGCAGATTATGGCTAGTGCATTTGGCGAAGATGTGGTCGGCGCGGTGGAGAAAGTCGAAGGAGGGCATGAAAAGTCCGTCTTTTTCGTAGATGACTCTGCAGTCGCACGTAAGAAAATAGCGGAACTGTTAGACAAGTTAGGTGTGAAGCACGTTCAAGCACATAACGGACTCGAAGGCTGGGAACGTTTGCAAGGACTGGCAGAATCAGCTAGCAACTCAGGACATGACCTGCATAGTCAGATACAGGTGATATTGGTGGATGCGGAAATGCCGGAAATGGACGGCTATGTGTTAACCCAGCATATAAAAGCAGATCGACGCTTTGACAATATTCCGGTGGTGATGCATTCGTCGCTGTCTTCGGAAGCGAATCGTTCGATGGGTAAGCGTGTAGGTGTTGATTATTACGTACCAAAGTTTGACGCATCAATGTTGGCCGAGACTTTGCGGCCGTTGTTGTAAAAAGAACATGAGAAGGGTGAAAGGGAAAAGGGAGAAGGATAAAACCATCTTTCTGAATAAGGGGTACAAGGGGTTTTACCCTTCCCCCCTCCCTCTTCTCTCTTCACTTTAGAAGGAGGGCATTGTGGCTGACCCGAATATGAAAATACTGGTAGTGGACGATTTTTCGACGATGCGAAGAATTGTGCGCAACTTATTAAAAGAACTGGGCTTCGCCAATGTTCACGAAGCAGAGGACGGCGTCGAAGGGCTGAATAAATTGCGCAGCGAAGGCAATTTTGAATTTGTGGTGTCGGACTGGAATATGCCGAATATGACCGGCATCGAATTGCTGCGCCACATCCGCGCCGATGTCAAGCTAAAGCATCTCCCCGTCCTAATGGTGACTGCGGAAGCTAAGCGCGAGAATATCATCGAGGCGGCACAAGCGGGGGCTTCTGGTTATGTAGTCAAGCCGTTTACGGCAGCTACGCTAGATGAGAAGCTAAAGAAGATATTTCTAACCATGCAGAAGTGAGAGAAACCATGACAAATAGCAAAAATGATTCCGACGATCTCGAAGCGCTGTTCGACAGCATTGCCGCCCAGGGCGACACGCCAGCCGCAGAGACTCCTGAAGTTGTGGCTAAGCCTGTAGCAACGGGCGAGCCAGTGGAGCCAGAGGAAGTGATCAATAAGATTGGCCATATGACTCGCGCCTTGCATGAAAGCCTGCGCGAACTTGGTTTCGATAAAAACTTGGAGAAAGCGGCGAGTGCAATTCCTGACTCACGAGACCGTCTTAACTACATTGCGACCATGACGCAGCAAGCAGCAGAGCGTGTTTTGAATGCCACAGAGGCAGCGCAGCCGATAGTGGAGAAAATTGAAGGCGAAGCTGAGCATTTGTCTGCTGAATGGCAAAAATTGTTTGAGCAAAAGCTAGATGCGGAGCAGTTCAAACAATTGGCGACGCGTACACATGCTTATCTGGTGGAGGTGCCGAAGCAGACCAAAGCAACCAATGCTTATCTGACCGAGATCATGATGGCGCAAGATTTTCAAGACCTCACTGGGCAAGTCATTAAAAAAATCATTGAGGTTACACAACAAATGGAACAGCAGTTGGTGTCATTGCTGGTTGAGAATGCGCCTGCTTCGGCGAAGATTGATAGCGGTTTGTTGAACGGCCCAGTTATTAATTCTGAGGGACGTAGCGACGTGGTTAGCAGCCAGGCGCAGGTTGACGATTTGTTGGACAGCTTAGGATTTTAAAAGCGGGTTTTTTGATTCAGGGCAGGGGAGAAGGTTTGTTTAAGCCTTGACCCTGATTGTGTGAGCAACAGCGGTTATATGAACATTTTCTGCAAGGGTGCGGAGTGTTGTATCGCTAGAAATATTGGAGTTCTAAAATGAACGACTTCACAGGCATGGAAGAGTTGTTGCAGGATTTTCTTCTGGAAGCATCTGATTTGCTGGACGATGTGGACAGCAAGTTGATGGTGTTAGAAAAAGACCCTCACGATAAGAATACGCTGAATGTGATCTTTCGCGGCTTTCACACCATCAAAGGTGGTGCAGGATTTTTGAATGCGACGGAGTTGGTGACTTTGTGTCATTTAACCGAAAATCTCTTCGATAAATTACGTAACGAAGAGTTGCAACTCAATCCCGGCTTGCTGGATGTCATACTCGCTGCAACAGGCGAAGTGAAGTTGATGTTTAATGACTTGGGGCGAAGCGTTCAGCCGAAAAGTGCTCCTCAGCCTATTTTGGACGCATTGACTGAAGCGCTGGAGGGTAAGGAAGTCTCTCTAAATTCACCTGCTGAAGCGCCGGCCGCTCCCGTCGCCCCAGAAGTTTCTAATGCTTTGCAAAACGCTGCGCAAAATGGCCCAGATTGGGACGCGCTATATCAAACTGTGATTGGAGGCGCTGCTGCGCCCGTCGCACAGCCCGCAGTTGCGGCACTAAGCGCAGCTGAAGTGGACGAAGAAAAACTCAAGCAAAGTGCATTTGGTCGACGCAATGAGGATGTGCCTGGACGTCCAACACCTTCCACAGCACGGCGCGAAACAGAGCCTGCTGCCAAAGATAATACCATCCGAGTAGATACTGATCGTCTCGACCAAGTGCTTAATTTGTCGGGTGAAATCGGTTTGACTAAAAACCGTTTGACACATCTACGCAGTGATATTTTGCAAGGCCGTTCGGATGCGGAGACGCTTAAGTCTCTGGACGAATCGGTCAGTCAGCTCGATATGCTGGTGGTGAGTTTGCAAAATGCAGTAATGAATACCCGCATGCAACCGATTGGGCGTTTGTTCAAAAAATACCCGCGTTTGGCACGTGATCTGGCGCGTCAATTGGGTAAAGATGTTGAGTTGGTGTTGACGGGTGAAGAGACCGAAATCGACAAAACGATGATCGAGGATTTGAACGATCCGCTGGTTCACTTGGTGCGTAACGCGGTAGATCATGGTGTGGAAAGTGCGGAACAACGTGCTGCCGCAGGCAAGCCGGTGAAAAGCATGGTGTACCTGACCGCGCGTCAGGAGGGCGATCATATTCTTATTAGCATTGCCGATGATGGTAAAGGCATGCGTCCAGAAGTAATACGTAGCAAGGCCATTGATAAGGGGCTGATTACTTTGGAGGCCGCTAGCTCACTAGATGAAGCTGCTAGTTTAAATCTAGTGTTCCTGCCCGGCTTCTCGACTAAAGACGAAATCTCCAGTGTGTCGGGGCGTGGTGTGGGCATGGATGTGGTGAAAACCAATATAGCCAAACTGAACGGCACGATAACTATCGACTCCGAGGCGGGCCGTGGATCAACATTCACGATTGCCTTACCGTTGACGCTGGCGATTTTGCCTGTGCTGTTGCTTCGCCTCAGTGATCAACCGTTTGCGGTGCCGCTATCAATGGTGCGTGAAATTATGTCGGTAGCCCCTGAAGAGCAACAACTGATTTCTGGCCGTCCAACCATGGTGGTGCGCGGTGAAGTATTGCCCGTAAAGTCATTGTCTAATTTGATCGGCTGGGCGGATTCCGGTAAATCCGAAGTTGGTGTGTTGATGCAAGTTGGTAATCAAAGCTTCATTCTCACCGCTGACGGTTTTGCGGGGCATGATGATGTGGTTATCAAGTCGCTCGACACCTTCCGCCCCAAGGGCGTTGCAGGTGTCACCATGTCTAGTGAAGGTGAGATTGTACTTATCTTGGATGTGAAAGAATTGTTAGGCGATAGTGATGATTGAAATGGGAATAGTGCAAGTTGTGCAGTAGCGGGAATATCTCGCGATGATTCACCTAGAAGAGAAAAAAATGAAATGAGGTAAATATGCAAGCCGACCTGAGACAAAAATATAATTTGAGGCCGCTGGCCTTCATGATTGTTGTCGCTATCATCTCGATAGCGGTACACAGGGCTATGACGGGTGCGATCTCGGCCTCAATTGAAATAGTGATTCATATTGGCATGATTGCAGCTATTTATTTATTCCTGCAACGCGAAGGCAAAATAATAAATAAGCGTGAAGAGGCCGCAGGTTCATCCCATTCGCAAAGTGCGGTGGAAAGTATTTTAATGCAGACACATCCGCAATTTGCCACGCACTTCGCCGGTGCCAATGCCGATTTGAGCCAAGTGCAATCGCTATTAACAGACGCAATTGCAAAACTATTGGACAGTTTTAGCGGCATGCAGCAGCTTATTAACACACAGCGTGATGTCGCGATAACCATCTTAGGCGGCCACGCGGCGAATGGTGAAGAAGCCGAAAGCATGGAAGATTTTATTAATGGCACTTCCGATACGCTCAAAGAAATGGTGGGCAGTATCATTAACAACAGCAAAATTGCGATGGAGCTGGTGGACAGGATGGATGCGGTCAAAATCCAGGTAACGGGGATTTTGGATGTTCTAGGCGAAATTGATGGCATTTCTAAACAAACTAATTTGCTGGCGCTGAATGCGGCAATTGAAGCTGCACGGGCAGGTGAGACAGGTCGTGGTTTTGCGGTCGTGGCAGATGAAGTCAGAAAGCTGTCTGGACGCGCTGAACAGTTTAGCCGTCAGATACGTGTCAATGTAACTGATGTGCGAACAGCTATTGTCGAAGCTGAAAAGTCAGTTAGCCAAATGGCTTCCTTGGATATGCGATTTGCACTGGACTCAAAGAACAAAATTGATGGTACGCTGGTGCATGTCCAATCAATGAATGAGAATATGGTAAAGATCATTGAAGAGCAGAATCAGATTTCAAGTCAAGTTGATCAGGTGGTCGGACATGCTATTACTTCTTTGCAATTTCAGGATATGGTGGGACAATTAATCCAGCACTCAAGCACACGTGTTGGTAGTATGGAGCATGCATGGTTGCGTATAGGTGAGTGGGCAGATGAGGCTCAACGTGGACAGACAGTATCGAAAGAGCAAGTCGAACGTATGCGCCAAGAGATAGATGAGATATTTGTCTCGGCAGATAGTTTGAGTGCAAACTCCCCCGTGCGGCAAGACAAACTGGAATCTGGGGACATTGATCTGTTCTAGGCTCTAATCAAATTAATTTTTGCAGTGAGGAAATAATGGCAAAGACAATATTGAGTGTAGATGACTCAAGCTCGATTCGACAAATGGTGGCATTTACGTTGAAGAGTGCGGGTTACGAAATTATTGAGGCAGCGGACGGACAAGAGGGGCTGGATAAAGCCAAAATGAAAACCGTCAATCTGGTTTTGACCGACCAGAATATGCCGCGCATGGATGGCTTGACGCTCATCAAAAATCTGCGTGTAATGCCAGCCTATCGCAGTGTGCCAATTTTGATGTTGACGACTGAATCAAGCGACACGATGAAGGCACAGGGAAAAGCTGCTGGAGCAACAGGTTGGATTGTTAAGCCGTTTGATCCGCAAAAGCTATTGGAAGTAGTTAAAAAAGTCATCGGGTAATTTCACGAGAAGGCAAAAGAGAGACGGGGATGGTGTTCAGCGAGGTTTACCCTCTCCTTTCTTCTTGTGTGCTCCCTTTGCCTTGCTCTTCTCCCTTCCTGTATTTTAAGAGGTAAGCAACTGCCATGAGTTTTGATCTTAGCCAGTTTTACCAAGTCTTCTTTGAAGAGACGGCGGAACATCTCGCCAGTATGGAAAGCCAGCTCTTGGGATTGGATGTTTCCGATCCGAGTATGGATGATTTGAACGCCATATTCCGTGCGGCGCACTCAATCAAAGGTGGTGCCGGTACCTTCGGCTTTACCGATATGATCGAGGTGACGCACGTACTCGAAACCTTGCTCGACAAGCTGCGCAAACAGGAAATGTCGCTGACTAACGAAATGGTCAACGCATTTTTGGAAGCGGGTGATGCTATTGCCATGCAATTGGCGGGACACCGTGATGCTGGCGAAGTGGATCAGGAGGTAGTTAAAAGTGCGCGCGCGAATCTGGAGCGACTTTCTGCTCAACCAGAGACAGCGCCATCTTCTGCGCCAGCTGTCAGCGCTCCACCTGCGCCACCTGAAAATGACGGCTACGGTTTCTTTGATGATGAGCCTGTTGCCGAGTCTGTGCCAGCTGTTGCGGCTGAGCCTGCTGTTGTAGCTGATGCCGATCTGGGCTATGGTTTCTTTGATGATGAGCCAGCCGCCGCATCCGCAGAAGTGGCAAGTGCTCCAGCGGAAGCGGAGCAGGGCTACGGGTTTTTTGAAGAGACGCCAGTGCAAAAGGTGGAGCGAGAGAATGCTAGAGGTTATGGTTTCTTGCAGGAATCTAATCCAGATACCGTTCAGGAGCCAGCTCCTGTAGAGCTTGCCGTTGAGACAAAGGTAGCTCAGGCAAGTCCGGAAGAACATCCAAAACTGGTGTCGGAACAGGCTCACCCCACACGTCGCACTGTGGATAGAGTTCCTCCTCCGGCTGCTGAATCGTCAATCCGAGTGAGTGTTGAAAAGGTTGATCAGATCATCAATTTGGTGGGTGAGTTGGTTATCACTCAAGCAATGCTTACTCAGTCTGCCTCTGAACTCGACCCAGTGCTGGTAGAACGTTTACAGAGTGGCTTGGGGCAGTTGGAGCGTAATACTCGTGATATTCAAGAGGCGGTGATGGCAATTCGTATGTTGCCCATATCTTTCGTGTTTAGTCGCTTTCCGCGCGTGGTTCGCGATATGGCGAGCAAGCTCAATAAAAAGATTGAGCTTAAAACACTGGGTGAAACCACCGAACTGGATAAAGGCCTTATAGAAAAGATTGCTGACCCGCTTACCCATTTGATTCGCAACAGTCTAGATCATGGTATTGAGATGCCGGATAAACGTGTTGCCGCAGGCAAGTCAGCAACCGGAACAATTACACTGAATGCATTCCATCAGGGTGGCAATATCGTGATTGAAGTGGCCGATGACGGCGGCGGATTAAGTCGCAGCAGAATCCTTGGAAAAGCCAAAGATCGTGGCATGGATGTAAGTGACGATATGCCAGATTCAGCGGTTTGGATGCTGATTTACGAGGCAGGATTTTCTACTGCTGACGTGGTAACCGATGTTTCAGGTCGTGGTGTCGGCATGGATGTGGTGAAACGTAACATCGCAGAATTGGGTGGACGTGTCGAAATGGACTCGGCGGAAGGATTTGGTACTCGAACTACGATCCGCTTACCGCTGACGCTGGCGATACTGGATGGTTTGTCGATAGCCGTAGGGGGGCAAACCTTTATTGCGCCGCTGGGTTCTATCGTTGAGTCTTTGCAAGTTAATGCGGAAGATCTTAAATCCGTTAGCGGAGAAGGGCACTTATTGCGCGTGCGTGGCGAGTATTTGCCATTGCTGGCGCTGCATGAAGTATTCGGCATTCAAAATGCAGTTACTGACTTTACCAAAGGCATTGTAGTCATCATTGAAACCGAGGGTAAAAAAACTGCCTTGATGGTGGATGAGTTGCTCGGGCAGCACCAAGTGGTTATCAAGAGTTTGGAGTCAAATTTCCGCAAAGTGCGTGGCATTTCTGGTGCCACAATCATGGGAGATGGAAAGGTAGCATTGATATTAGATGTGTCGGCATTGGCAGCGAAGCATTTAATACGTAGTCACTAAAAACAACAAGTTTAGTCATATTGAGGAGAGTCAGGAAATGAATAATCTAACAATTAAAACAAGGTTGATAGCGCTAATTGCTTTCTTATCTATATTGCTAATCGTAATTGGTTTATACGGTTTATGGGGTATGTCTAGAGCAAATGATGGGCTGCGTACTGTGTATGAAGATCGCACTGTTCCCATGGGGCAATTAGACACGATTTCGCGTAACTTGCTAAATAATCGCTTGGCTGTCGCCGACGGCATCATGATGCCAGATCATTCGAACAAAGTTGCTGACGAAATGGATGGCAATATTGACAAGATTGGCAAAGCTTGGGAAATCTATATGGCAACGCACCATACTCCTGAGGAGGCGCTGCTAGCGGGAAAATTTGGAGTAGAGCGAAAGAAATTTGTAGTGGAGGGGCTGCGTCCGGCGCAAGCAGCATTGCGTAAGCACGATATAGCTTTAGCCAAAGAAATTTTGGAAACTAAAGTGACACCCCTCTATCTTCCTGTGCGTAATGGAGTTGATGCGCTAATTCAATTGCAACTGGATGTGGCCAAAGCAGATTACGAAGACTCAATAGAACGCTATTCTATTGTAAGAGTAGTTGCGATTTTGTTGATTTTGATTGGTATCACTTTGTCTTCGTTTATGGGTGTAATGCTGATTCGTGGTATTGGTCGTGGATTGCAGACGGCGGTGGATGTGGCGGGCAAAATTGCCAATGGTGATTTGTCCACACGGATAATGATCACTAGTCAGGATGAAACTGGCAAGTTATTAGAATCCATGAAACAAATGCAGGACGCAATTAACGGATTCGTTGCGGCTCAAAATGTGATGTCCAAAAAACATGCTGATGGCTGGATTAGTGATCGAATGGATGCTGGGCAATTTCCCGGCACCTACGGAAAAATGGCAGCGGAGTTGAATGAATTGGTCGGATCGCACATTGCGGTCAAAATGAAAGTTGTAGAGGTAATTACCCAGTATGCAAAAGGCGACTTTTCACGTGATATGGATAAATTACCGGGTGAAAAAGCCAAAATTACGGCCGCTATTGATTTGGTGAAGAAGTCACTTTTGGATATCAGCAGTGAGATAAAAGTACTTGCCGAATCGGGATCTCAAGGCGATTTCAGTAAGCGCGGTGATGCAAGCAAGTATGAGTTTATGTTCCATGACATGCTGGAGGATCTCAATAATCTAGTGGCGACCTGTGATGTCGGATTTAATGATGTAGTGAGAGTCGCTCAGGCTTTGGCTGAAGCCGACTTGACTCAGAAAATAAGCAAAGACTATCCTGGACTGTTCGGACAAACCAAGGATGCGATGAATACCACTGTCGACAATCTAAAAAGCCTCGTTGGCGAGGTGAGCGTTTCTGTGGATTCCATAGGCACAGCCTCTAAAGAGATAGCCTCTGGCAACACCGACCTGTCACAGCGTACCGAAGAGCAAGCCTCCAGTCTGGAAGAGACCGCTGCCAGCATGGAAGAGCTAACTTCTACTGTGAAGCAGAATGCAGAAAATGCCAAGCAGGCCAATCAACTGGCGCATAGCGCCAGTTCGGTTGCCGAAAAAGGCGGCGCAGTGGTGCACGAGGTGGTGGGCACCATGAGTTCCATCAACGAATCTTCACGCAAAATCGTGGACATCATTTCCGTCATCGACGGTATTGCCTTCCAAACCAATATTCTCGCCTTGAATGCGGCGGTAGAGGCTGCACGTGCAGGTGAACAAGGTCGTGGATTCGCAGTCGTGGCGGCAGAAGTGCGTAATCTTGCACAACGCTCTGCGGCAGCGGCTAAGGAAATCAAAACACTGATTGATGATTCAGTTGGCAAAGTCGAAATCGGTACTAAGCTGGTAGATGATGCAGGCAATACCATGGAAGAAATTGTCAATGCGGTTAAACGTGTGACGGACATCATGTCTGAGATCAGTGCTGCATCCAATGAACAAAGTCAGGGTATTGAGCAGGTGAATCAAGCCATTACCCAGATGGACGAAGTGACCCAGCAGAATGCAGCGCTAGTGGAAGAGGCCGCAGCCGCAGCTGAATCTCTAGAAGAAGAAGCTCAAAACCTCACCCGCTCTGTGGGCGTGTTCAAGATGGATGGCGGACATAAAACAAACGTTCCGGTTAAATCGCGTGCGCCAGTCAAGCATGTTCAAGTTAAGAAACCCGCCTCCGCAGCCAGTAAGCCAAAAGCACTGCCAGCCAAGTCCAGCAAAGACTCTGGCGAGGAATGGGAAGAGTTCTAAAAGCATCCTGAAATGTACCCTCTCCCTGCAAGGGAGAGGGTAATGAGCGGCGAGAGTTCGTTAAATAATGCTAGGTCACTCCGTGCCAACCAAGCTGAAGTTTAAGCGACAAAAACCTATGGGACGCTATATTGTTGATTTTGTGTGCATTGAGAGACGGCTGATTATTGAACTGGATGGTGGGCAGCATGCCGAACAGGTGGAATAAGTTCAATGTCGAGATGCGTGGTTGAGAGGCCAAGGTTATGTGGTGCTGCGTTTTTGGAACAATGAAATCATGCAGCAGTTAGAAGATGTGTTGGAGCAGATACGCTGCACGCTTACCCTAGCCCCTCTCCCGCAAGCGGGTGAGGGGAACAGAGCGGATGACTTTGAAAAGATAGCGCAAGAATTATAAGGAGAGCAACATGGCAGCAGACAGCAGCACAGCCAATACCAGCGGTACTGCCGGAGGGGAGTTTCTGACCTTCACGCTGGGGCACGAAGAATACGGTATGGACATACTTAAGGTGCAGGAAATACGCGGCTATGATTCCGTGACCGCTATTGCCAATACACCGAACTTCATCAAGGGTGTAATTAATCTGCGCGGCATCATTGTGCCCATTATTGATTTACGCATTAAGTTTAATTTGGGCAAAGTGGATTACGATCAATTTACAGTCGTCATTATCCTGAATTTGAGTACTCGGGTCGTCGGGGTTGTAGTGGATAGTGTTTCTGATGTGTTAACTCTGGCATTGGAGCAGATCAAGGATGCGCCTGCACTTTCTACCTCATTAGACACCCGTTACATTATGGGCTTGGGAACTGTAGAAGAACGTATGTTGATATTGGTAGATATTGAGAAACTCATGTCCAGTAGGGATATGGAACTGGTCGAAGAGGCAGTAGCGTAACTCGGCCTTGTAAAAAACAGAGCATGAAACTTGGCTTTAGACCGATTATAAGTATCAACTAGGATACAAAAAATGAAAAACAATCAGCCTATAAGCAATACAGAATACGTTCTTAAAGAAACAGACTCTATTGTTTCCAAGACAGACCTTAAAGGTGCCATTACCTATATTAACGATGATTTCCTGCGCGTCAGCGGATTTGTTGAAAGTGAGTTGATTAATGTTTCGCACAACATCGTGCGCCACCCAGATATGCCGGTGGAAGCTTTTGCTGATCTATGGGCCTCGTTGAAACTGAATCGTCCGTGGACAGGCTTGGTTAAGAATCGCTGCAAAAACGGTGACTTTTATTGGGTTGTCGCGAATGTCACGCCTATATATGAAAATGGCCAGTGTGTTGGTTATATGTCGGTGCGTAGCAAGCCAAGCGCTGAGCAAATTAGCGCTGCATCATCAGCATATGCATTATTCAGGAATGGGCAAGCGGGTAGTTTGCGCATCAAAGATGGGCGAGTGGTGAAGTTCAGTTTGCTGGCTAAGGTGAATTTGATGAAGAGCGCCTCGGTCAAAGTGCGCATGCTGACCGTGTTGAGCCTGCTATCAATTGCCCTGTTTGTTGTTGGTGCTGTGGGTGTTTATGGCATGAACAAAAGCAATGAAGGCTTGCGCACCGTATATTTAGACCGAACCGTACCGCTTGATCAGTTGGCAGAAATCTCCGATTTAATGAATGAAAACATTCGCGAACTAAATTTGGCGGGCATGCACGACCCTCGCCTAGAAGAAGGCAAGCTACACGATCATCCGATATCAAAACATTTGGATCAGGTTGATCAAAATATTGCATCTATAACTAAGTTATGGAAAGCCTATTCTGCAAGCGTTATGACACCAGAGGAAAAGCGTCTTGCAGATGAATATGCTGTCCTGCGTATGGCATTTGTTAAGCAAGGCTTGCTCGGAACAAAAGCACTGTATAAGCAAGGGCGTTTTGCTGAAGGCGATATCTTGATGGCGAAGGTGACTAACCCGAAAGGTACAAAAGCACTCGAGAAAGCCGATGAGCTAAAAACCTTGCAAGCTAGTATTGCGAAACATGAATTTGAGATTGCTCAGGCTAGGTATGAGAATTTTCGCGACTTAATCATAGCGCTAATCGCAATGGGTGCGTTGATGGCTGTTTGGGCGACGATTACCGTGTCGCACGGCATATTGAACCCTCTCAACGCTGTCGTGAGTTTGCTGCAACAGGTTGCGCAGGGTAAATACAATAATTTCATTGAAGTTAAGCGCCACGACGAAATGGGTTTGTTATTGAGCGCACTTAAATCAATGCAGATTAAACTGGGTTTTGATGTTGCCGATGCATTAAGAATTTCTAATGAAAACCTGCGCATTAAGATTGGTTTGGATAACGTTTCTACCAGCGTAATGATCTCGGATACCGAGCGTAATATTATTTACATGAATCAGTCTGTCATTGATTTGATGCAAACGGCTGAAGCAGATATTCAAAAAGCGTTACCCAACTTTAGTGCGGCTAAGTTGATGGGTGCCAGTATTGATGTTTTCCACAAAAATCCCGCACACCAGAAGTCAATGTTGGAAAACTTGAATGCTACACATCGAACTCAAGTTGAAGTGGGCGGACGTACTTTTGCATTGGCTGCCAGCCCTGTAATTAATGAAAATGGCAGACGTCTTGGCGCAGCGTTGGAATGGAAAGATAGGACTTTGGAAGTGGCAGTTGAGAAAGAAGTTGCCGCGATTGTTGAGGGTGCGGTGATGGGTGATTTCACCAAGCGTATAGACATGCAGGATAAAGAAGGCTTCTTCGAACAACTGGCATTGGGCATCAACGAATTGATGGAAACGTCAGACCGTGGTTTGCAGGAAGTGGTGCGCATGCTCGCTGCTTTGGCACAAGGTGACTTGACTGATCGTATTACTAACGAATACCACGGTACTTTCGGTCAATTGAAGGACGATGCCAATTCAACTTCAGATCGACTTAAAGAAATAATCGGACAAATTAAAGACGCGACCGATACCATCACCACTGCTTCGAATGAGATCGCCTCTGGAAATACAGATCTATCTCAACGTACCGAAGAACAGGCATCCAGCCTGGAAGAGACGGCGGCGAGTATGGAAGAGTTAACCTCAACTGTGAAGCAGAATGCCGAGAATGCGAAGCAGGCTAATCAACTTGCCAATACGGCGAGTACGGTAGCGCAGAAAGGTGGTTCAGTGGTGCAAGAGGTTGTAGGCACCATGAGTTCAATCAATGAGTCTTCACGTAAAATTGTGGACATCATTAGCGTGATTGACGGCATCGCTTTCCAGACCAATATTTTGGCTTTGAATGCCGCTGTAGAAGCTGCTCGTGCAGGCGAGCAAGGTCGCGGCTTCGCGGTAGTGGCTGCGGAGGTGCGCAATCTTGCGCAACGCTCTGCAGGTGCTGCAAAAGAGATCAAGACCTTGATCGGTGATTCTGTAAATAAAGTCGATGCAGGTAGTAAGCTGGTGAATGAAGCAGGCAAAACCATGGACGAGATCGTCAGTGCAGTCAAACACGTAACAGACATCATGTCTGAGATAAGTGCCGCGTCTACCGAGCAAAGTCAGGGTATTGAACAGGTGAACCAGGCCATCACTCAGATGGACGAAGTGACCCAGCAAAATGCAGCGTTGGTAGAGGAAGCGGCGGCGGCGGCTGAGTCGCTTGAGGAAGAGGCACAAAATCTAAGTAAGTCTGTGAGCATATTCAAAATGGATGATGCGCAACAGTCTAGATCTTCAGCGCCTCCCCGCGCACTACCCAAACCAGTCGCACGTTTAGCTCCCGCCAAGACACTCGCACCGACTCGTAAAGCATTGCCAGCCAAGTCTGCTAAAGATGGTGAGGAGTGGGAGGAGTTCTAAAAGACGTGAAGTTGACTCAGCAGGGGAGATAGATGCTTATAACTCCTGCTTAAGTCAATTTAGTGCGATGTGTAGGGGGTTCCCTACACGGTGTTGACTATTTCATACCCTAAGACTCGTCCGATGTTTTAGTTGCGTTAAATTCGGCATGATGTATATATTCGCATAACTGTATGCGCTCGCTGGATGACATGTGGAATCTGGGTTTGTAAATAAAGGGCTTGTAGGGAGTGCATGAGACGCATCTGTATCCCTGGGCTAAAAAAGGAAAGTTATATGACAACATCACATCACATCGCGACGAAATGAAAGCTAGGCTTATTCGCTTTAGCCTGTCTTTTGTATTTTGCTGCTCTTTGGCTGTATCAGGGCTTGCTCTCGCAGAAGAATCTCCTCAGTGGGAAACGACTACCTTGACAGGGGATTGGGATGGCACGCGCACAAGATTGTCTGATCGAGGTGTGAATATGGAATTCACGCATCGTAGTGATGTTATCTCCAATATATCTGGTGGCATTAAGACTGGCACTGCATGGTTGGGATATACCGATGCCAGAGTGCAAGCTGACTTGGGCAAGTTGCATGGCTGGAACGGTTTAACTGCCTATTTCCATTTTCACAGTATCTTGGGCGACAAGCCAAACGCAAATATGGTTGGAAGTTCTATGGGGGTGGATAACCTTGAGACCTCAGTAAATACAGGCCAGTTTTATCAAGCTTCGCTAGAGAAAATGCTGCTTGATAATCATTTGTCGATCTTGCTGGGCTTGTATCCCATTGACTCAGAGTTTTATGTAACTGATACCTCCGGCTTGTTTATCCATCCTTCATTTGGCATGGCTGCCGAGCTTTCCCAGGCAGGCGTGAACGGCCCAGCGATATATCCTATGGGCGCATTGGGCGGTCGAATCAAATATGTCACCGCAGACAATAAAGCTTATGCACAACTAGCCGTGCAGGATGGCATCCCCGGAGACCCAAAAAATCCATATGGCACGCAGATCAAACTTGATAAAAGCGATGGTATATTTTCGATTGCAGAGTTTGGCTACACTCCTTCGTTAGAAGGGGTTAACAAGACTGCTTTGGGTGTCTGGGGCTATAGTGCTCATTTTGATGATCTTCAGGATGTGGACGCGCAAGGAAATCCGATTAAGCGTGCTAGTGTAGGCTGGTATGCTTTGATGGAGCGGATTCTCTATGCTGAGAAACAGGATGCCGCACAGGGCTTGGCTGGCTTCATGCGAATGGGGTTTGCTAATCCAGATATTTATCAGTTTGCTTGGTCGGCGAGTATTGGTTTGCAATACATGGGCCTATTGGCAGGTCGCGACTTGGATGCGGCTGGAATCGCCTTCACCAGCAGTCGTGCTAGTGCTAAATACCGCACCATAAATAATTCCGCAGCGTATGAGTCGATGGTAGAAGTAACTTATTGTATACAGATGAACGCTTGGGCGACAGCTCAGCCATTTGTACAGCGCATTTTCAATCCCGGCATGGATAGCAGCATGCAGGATGCAAGTCAGCTTGGAATTAGAGTGGAGTTGACGCTTTAGCCAAATTTGTAATGCCCCTAGGAAAAGCAGTTGCACCGCAGAGAACGCTTTGAAATTTAGAATTTCTCGCTACCCCTGTGGTGAAGTTTCCGGAGGGAATTAGCTGGGCAATGTCGCAAACTTTATTTGTCAGAATAGAACTGGAAAAGGCTAGGCAAGACAAAGTTCATGTTTGAAAGGGAGGACAGTATGGCGGCAGATCGCAACACAGCCAATACCAGTGGCACAGCGGGAGGCGAGTTCCTTACCTTTACACTAGGCCATGAAGAATACGGCATGGATATTCTCAAGGTGTCAAGAGATATGCGGCTACGATTCTGTAACCGCTATCGCCAATACCTCTGCATTCATTAAGGGTGTCATCAATCTACGTGGCATCATCGATCTTCGTATCAAGTTCAACATGAATAAGGTGGAGTACAACCAGTTCACCGTCGTCATTATTTTGAATTTGAGCAACCGTATTTTAGGGGTGGTGTTATAGCGTCTCGGACGTGTTGACGCTTGGTCTAGAACAGATCAAACCCGCCCCCTCGCTATCAACTTCACTGGATACTCGCTACATTATTGGCTTAGGTACGGTTGATGAGCGCATGTTGATTTTGGTGGGCATTGAGAAATTAATGTCTAGCAAAAACATGGCATTGATGGATGCAGTGAGCGTATAAAAAAGCAAAAAGTGTGAGTGTCGCCTGACGGTAATGGGAGGCAATCACGCAAGTAGCAAAGTTGTGGCTAAACACGCGCCCATGCAGCCACAAAAGCAAGCTGCCACACCCGCAGCAAGCAAACCAAAAGCACTTCCTAAGGTGGCTAAGCCAGCTGGGTAGGAATGGGAGGAGTTCTGAGCCTGAAAACTAAGTAGCGCCACAAAGACATAGGGTAAAAACAAATTAATAGTACTATCTAATAGCTCTCAATTTGGTGAGTAACTAAAGCTTGTTAAGCCATTGTGTCTTTGACTTTCTCTGTGCCTTCGTGGTGTTTTAGCTAGATGCGGGAGTGTTAGGGGCAGTTTTAGAGGGGGGTTGAAGAGATATTATGGCCCTTCTTTTGCAAGCCTGAGGTTGCGTTATTCGCCCTGTGTGGCAAACTACCGCCAATGCTAATACAGGGTGAGAAGATGGCGGAAAGCCGAGCATTAAGAAGTGAGCGTGAATTTCACTTTACGACAAAAGATTTTGATCGAGTGCGCAAGCTCATTTATGCTCATGCCGGAATTTCTTTAAGTGATTCAAAGCAGGAATTGGTGTATAGCCGATTGTCGCGACGCTTACGGAACACTGGAATTGCAACTTTCAGCGCATATCTTGCGTTGCTGGAAAGCAATGACCCTGTCGAATGGGAAGCGTTTACCAACTCATTGACGACGAACTTGACTTCTTTTTTTCGCGAGCCGCATCATTTCCCCTTACTAGCAGAACATTTGCGCAGTATACGCGGCAAGCATCCTATCTCTTTGTGGTGTTCTGCAGCATCTACCGGTGAAGAGCCATATACGATGGCCATGACGGTGATTGATGCATTAGGCCAAGATGCATCAAGGGTGAAAATCATTGCTACAGATGTAGATACTGGGGTGCTTGAAACCGCCAAAAAAGGAGTGTACCCGGAAGAACGAGTGAGTAAGCTCTCTCCAGATTTAATCAAGCGCTACTTTATGCGCGGAACAGGCGAGCAGGCTGGTTCCGTACGAGTAAGACCGGAGCTGACTGACATGATTACTTTTCGCCAGGCCAATTTGCTTCACAATAACTGGTCCTTAAGGTCGCCGCTGGACGTAATATTTTGTCGTAATGTAATGATTTATTTCGACAAGCAGACACAATTAGATATACTAAAAAAATTCAGGCCATTGCTGCGCAGTAACGGTTTATTGTTCGCGGGTCACTCGGAAAGCTTTCATCATGCCGATGAGTACTTTAAACTGCGAGGTAAGACTATTTACGAATTGACACCCAGATTTCAAGCGCAGCATAAAGTTGAGGAAAGTCGATAAGACCGTGACCCGATGACGGACAACTCTGAAGAGCAAGAAATTCTTACTCCCAATCGGTATTACGACAAAACCTTCGAAATGGAGGCAATTAAGCTACTGCCGGGAGAGTATTACGTAACCAACCGCAATTTGTTATTGGTAACTGTGTTGGGCTCATGTGTCGCGGCGTGTATTCGTGATCGAGTGGCTGGCATAGGTGGGATGAATCATTTTATGTTGCCGAACGACAAAAATGATTTGCCTGATGCATTGGCTGCGCGTTACGGTAGCTATGCCATGGAAATGATGATTAACCAATTGCTAAAGATGGGGGCGACTCGCCCTAATTTGGAAGCGAAACTATTTGGCGGGGGAAATGTGTTGCGAGGCTTTACCGTGACTAATCTTGGTGAGCGCAACGCCGAGTTTGCACGCAATTATTTAGCTAAGGAGGGGATTTCAGTCGTCGCACATTCCCTGCTAGACATCTATCCGCGCAAGATATATTTCTTTCCTGCTACCGGTAGGGTGATGTTAAAAAAGCTTATTCATCCGTATAACGATACAATTATAGAGCGCGAAGCAGAATATGGCTCACGCCTTAAATATTCGGATATAGAGGGCGAGGTAGATTTGTTTTGAAGGTTTTGCAATAAGCAGGCACGGATGAACACGTATTTGCGCGTATTTGCGCGTATTTGAGTAGGGTTTGTAAGATAAATTGTTCACAAGCGAGAGCTAGATAAATGGTAAATGGCACAATCGCCACCCCGGCAAAAAAAATAAATGTTCTCATCATTGATGATTCGGCATTGATTCGTGCCATTCTGACGGAAGTCATCAATTCCTACGCCGATTTGTATGTGGTCGGTGCAGCTTCGAATCCCCTGCAAGCTAGAGAAATGATTAAGACATTGAATCCTGATGTGTTGACGCTAGATGTGGAAATGCCAGAAATGGATGGCTTGACCTTTTTAGATAAGCTGATGCGTTTGCGTCCGATGCCAGTATTGATGATATCCAGTCTTACCGAGCGCGGCTCAGAAGCGGCATTGCGTGCGCTGGAATTGGGGGCTGTAGATTTCCTGCCCAAGCCTAAGATGGGTATCGCAGATGGTTTGCGTGAATATGCGGACAAGATTGCCGAAAAGATACGCGTGGCCTTTCAGGCGCGAGGGAAATTTCGCATTAAAACGAGTGGTGTTCGCGAGAGTTTGCCTGCCTTGGGTACACGTATTGGTTCCACCGAAAAGATCATCGCGGTAGGTGCATCGACGGGCGGGACTGAAGCGATTAAAGAATTTTTAATTCGTTTGCCTGCGGATGCACCTGGAATCGTCATTGCCCAGCACATGCCAGAAGCATTTACCAAGTCATTTGCAATGCGTTTGGATAGTTTGTGCAAAGTTACAGTAAAAGAAGCCGCAGGCAATGAGCGTATATTGCCCGGTCATGTTTATATCGCACCGGGTCATTCACATCTGCTCCTCAAACGTAGTGGTGCCAACTATATGACGGAACTGAGTCAAGCACCTCCGGTGAATCATCATCGTCCCTCGGTAGAGGTATTGTTTCGTTCTGTAGCGCAGAATGCGGGTAAAAATGTGATAGGGGTGATGCTTACTGGCATGGGCAAGGATGGTGCTGTAGGTATGTTAGAAATGCGTCAGGCAGGCTCCTATAATTTTGCACAAGATGAGGCAACATGTGTAGTGTATGGGATGCCGCGTGAAGCGGTGGCGGTAGGAGCGGTGGATGAAATTGTGCCGATTCAAGAGATGGCGCAAAAAGTGCTCCACAAATTGATTAGCAGCGGCGGCATGGGTAATCGTGTTTAGAATATTGGAGTGAATATGGAAATCAAACAAACAAAGAATAATAATCGTGCCATCCTGTCATTGGGGGGGCGCTTCGACTTTAACGTGCATCGTGAGTTCAAAGATGCTTATATGCCCTTGTTAAGTGATGAGGTAATCGAGTCAGTTGAAATTAATTTAGCCAACGTCGATTATCTAGATAGCTCTGCCCTCGGCATGTTGCTAATGTTGCGCGAGCGTGCGCAAGCCAGCAACAAAGAAATATCGCTGAACAGTCCTAATAACACCGTGCTGCAAATTCTCGATATAGCGAACTTTAAAAAATTATTCACAATTGTTTGAGCGGAACATAAGATAGCACGCCGTAGCTGTCGTGCAATCTTTTTCAAGTCAGATTGAGCGGGAAGGTGGATATGGAAACAAATATTGCTGAATTAGTGCAAGGTGTAGGCAACCTAGTCACTCTGCCGGATGTGTTTATTCGCATAAATAATTTGGTCTCGGATCCCAATAGTAATATTGCCGATATAGCCAAAGTGGCGGGGCAGGATCCAGCGTTTACAGTGCGCTTGCTACGCGTGGCCAATAGTTCGTTTTACGGACGCTCTTCCACAATTGATACCGTGGCTAAAGCAGTTTCGATCATCGGCACTTCGCAGATACGAAGTCTTGCACTTGCAACTTCGGTAGCTAGCTCTTTCGAAGGGCTGCCTAATAGCTTGGTCGCGATGGAAGACTTTTGGAAACATAGCTTGTATTGCGCATTGTCAGCTCGGATATTGGCCAAGCAACTACGTGGATGCGACGCAGATGCTGTGTTTACCGCTGGGCTTTTACATGATATTGGCGAACTGGTGATTTTTAATCGTTTGCCGCAACAGGCCAGAGATAGTTTGCTACTGATTCAGGATACGCTAGAAGAATTGCCGATATATCAGGCTGAGCGGCAGATTATGGGATTCGATCATGCTCATGTAGGTGCCGAGCTAGCCAAGCAATGGAAGCTGCCCCAGATGTTGAGTGAGTGTATTGAATATCACCATGATATTCATGCTACACCAAAGTATCTACGTGAAGTTACGTTGGTGCACATCGCTAATATTCTGGCGCAGATGGCTGAACTGAGGACGGTTGATATTGATGATGTTCCGCCAATAGACCCTAGTGCCTGGGAGATCCTCGGTTTAGATGCCGATGAAATGATTCCTATGGTAATTGAACAGGCACAGGCGGAGATCGCCGAGGCCGAAAAAATATTTCTTGGAAAGTAGTGCTTATGTCTCTCCATCGTCTTCCTTTGCCCCTGCCTGGGTTTGAACATATTAAACGCGCATGGAATAACTCCTATGATGCTTTCTCTGCGCGCTTGAATCCCGGAGATTATTACGTTACCAAAAGTGACGAATGTGTTTACACCACCTTAGGCTCCTGTATTTCAGCCTGTATTCGTGACCGAATTTCTGGCATCGGAGGCATGAATCACTTTATGCTACCAGCTTCCTCGGGTGACAACAGTTGGAAAGCTGCTGGGCTGAGTGCATCCACTCGCTATGGCAACTTTGCCATGGAGCATTTAATCAATGAAATTTTAAAAAATGGCGGCAAGCGTCAAAATTTGGAAGTTAAATTGTTTGGTGGAGGGCGCATCATTGCCAATATGACTGATGTCGGGGTAAGGAATATTAACTTTGCCCGTGATTACATTCAAACCGAGGGGCTAAGAGTTTCTTCGGAAGATGTTGGTGATGTGTTTCCACGTATGGTGGTGTATTTCCCGCTCACTGGAAAAGTTCGCGTCAAACGTCTGCGCTCCTTACATAACAACACTATTGTTGAGCAAGAAACAACATACTTGCATAATATCGAAGAAAAGCCAGTCAGCGGAGACATCGAGCTGTTTTGATAAATACGGCAGCAAGTGATGCCCCTAGTACTGAGAAAAAAATGAAAGCTTGGTGGAATAGTTTTTCGCTGGAAAACAAACTGCAAATTCCGATTCAATCGACGTTGCTGCTAGCGTTGCTACTTACTCAGGTATGGGTAACTAGCGAATTTAAGAAAGAGTTATTTAGCCACGCCGAGCATAGAGCGATAAATAGTGCTGCGCAAGCCTTTTGGGGGCTTAACTCAATGATGTTGAATGGCAATATCGGCATTCCAGAAGCGCGTCGTGTGTATTTCAAAAAGATGGCAGGGCTGGATGGCGTTGTCGACTTTCACCTCGTGCGCGGCAAGCCGGTACAGAAGCAATTTGGAGTCGGGCTGCCGGAGGAGCAACCCCGCGATGAGATGGATAGGAAGGCACTATCAACAGCTAAAATCCAAGTTGAATATATGACTCAGGATCGAACTGAAGCTCGGAGAGACATTCAGGATGCGTTGCTGCGTGTTGTCGTGCCGTTTCAGGCGGGACGTGATTTTCACGGGACAAATTGCCTACAGTGCCATCATGTGCCTGTGGGTGCGGTGAATGGAGCGGTCAGTCTTACCGTTAGTTTGGCAGATGAGCATGCTGAACTCATTAAAATCCGAACCTTGTTTTCTGCCGGACATTTGCTGCTACAAATTCTACTTTTCTTGCTAGTTAGGTCTTTTATACGTAAGGCGATTATGCCCGTCATTACGCTTGAGAAGACCATGTTGGCAATTAAAGAAGACGGCGATTTTAGCAAGCGAGTTCAAGTTAAAAGCATGGATGAGGTAGGCCATATAGCCGAGGTGTTTAATGATTTCTTGCGTCACTTAGGGGAACTCAGGCAGCAGTTGGCGGACAAGGTCGTTGTGTTGGAAAAGTATCATGACCGCAGCGAGGATGAGCAACGAGTAGGCGGCTTCATCATGTCGCGTATGACACAAATGCCCGCCACACTTGATGCACAAGTGTGGCGCTACATGAGGCCAGTAGAGCATTTGAGTGGTGACATCCTGATCGCGGCAAAAAGCCCAGATGGCACGGTGTATATATTGCTGGCGGATGCTATTGGCCACGGGCTTTCTGCCGCCATCAATGTATTACCTCTTTGTCAGACCTTTTATGATCTTGTCGAGAAAGGATTCTCCTTAGGGCAGATCGCCGCTGATCTGAATCAAGTGGTAAATAAATTCATGCCTGTAGATCGCTTCGTATCTGCCGCAATCGTATCTATCCACGAAACAACACGCATTATTGAAGTATGGAATGGCGGCATGCCCTCACTTCTGCTGTTTAACCGTGCTGGACAGGTATCACAACGCTGGACTTCTGACAGCCTACCGTTGGGTATTTTAACCAGTGCAGATTTCTCTGCGACAGTGGAATCGTACCAATATCATGAAGATTGCCAATTGTGCATGTTCTCGGATGGGCTGATTGAAGCTAATTCTCCTCAAGGTACGGCATTTGAAGAAGAACAATTGATTCAGCTCATAGGCAAAACTGAGTACGAAAAACGTTATCAGACATTGCTCGACGGGTTGGAAAAACATTTGGGAGGTCTGGTCGCTCATGATGATATTTCCCTCGCATTAGTCGATATTCCTTACGAAGCGAGACAGGGAAATGTCGTCAGTTCAAGCCACCTCCCTGGGTATGTGTTTTCGGGCAGTGATTGGAGTGTTGGAATATGCCTAGGCGCGGCAGAATTAAAATACCTAGATGTCGTGCCCTTGTTGACGCAAATTATCGCTAAGCTTGATGCGACCTGTGAGCACCACTCTGCTTTGTTCATGGTCTTGTCAGAGCTGTTCAACAATTCCTTGGATCATGGCTTGTTACAGCTTAATTCCGTTTTAAAACTACAGACAGACGGATTTGAAAAATACCTGGATTTGCGTGACGAGCGTTTGCGTGCCCTGCAAGAAGGGAAGATAGAAATTGAAATATCACTATGCACTATCGATGACAAGCAGGCTGTCAGAATACGCGTCATTGATACAGGTGACGGCTTTGACTACGCGAAATTCGAGCACATAGCGATGGAAGAAAAAGGCAGCACTCCATTCGGCAGGGGAATTGCATTGGTTAAAAGCATTGCTTATAAATTGGAATATACAGAACGAGGCAATGACGTGATTGCCTATTATGTATGCTCTCCAAATGTTGCGACAACAGCCCCTGAAGTGGAGAGTGAATAAAGTGTTGTTCAAAAGTGAATACGATGCGTCATAACTTACCCGTTTCGGAACAAGAATACCTTGTGCCGGATGGGGCGGTATTAGTATCTAAAACTAACCTAAAGGGCATCATCACATATTGCAGCAAAGAGTTTTCCGAGATTTCCGGTTTTCTTGAATACGAACTATTAGGTGTGCCGCATAATGTTGTTCGGCATCCAGATGTGCCGCCGAGCATATTTGCGGATTGCTGGGAAAGATTAGCGGCGGGTAAAACTTGGCATGGAACAATTAAAAATCGATGCAAAAACGGAGATTACTATTGGGTTCATGCAAACATTTCACCATTACATGAAAATGGTCAGTGTGTAGGTTATGTTTCGCTACGTTACAAAGCCAGCCCAGAACAAATTTTTAAAGCTAAGAAAAATTATCAGTTATTGCATGAAGGGAAAACGCTTCCCAATTTTTCCAACAAACATGGCAAAGACTACGTAGCAAAATTGCAACAGCGCCTTGCTGAAAAACTCATGGCTCAGGAAGAGTATCTTGAGCGTTATGAGCAGGAGCAACGCATAGCAGTAAGGTATATGAACAAGCTGATCGCATTGGATAAGCTTAACGATCCTGCTGTACAGTTTCATTTGCAACCAGCCGCAAACTTCAACGGAGATCTGATAGCTATATCGCGCACACCTGATGACCGTCTACATCTTTTGCTAGCTGACAGTACCGGACATGGCTTGTCCGCAGCGTTGGTGGCAATGCCGATGATTCATCCCTTTTATTCGATGACATCCAAGGGTTTTACCCTTCAGGCGATAGCTAAAGAAATTAACAACAAGGTATGGGAGTCGCTCCCCTCCAGTCATTTTGTCGCGGCAATTCTGGTCTCTCTGGACTCAGCGAGCCAGATGGTAGAAGTCTGGAGTGGTGGATGTCCGCCGCCAGTTATTTTGAATGCGCAGGGAGAGTGTACATATCAGTTTAAACCCCGCCATCTTGCTATGGGGATTGTGCCCCCAGAGCAGTTTGATGCTTCAGTGGAATATTTTTCCTTCGACGACGATAATCAATACAACTTGCTCATGTTTTCAGATGGTGTAATCGAATTGAAAAACACATATGGTGAGCAATTCGGATTGCAGCGCTTGCTTGATTCAGCACTGTCTGCGGATATTGATTTGCGTTGGGAAGGCATTGTTAAGCAGGTAGATGATTATCGCGTGAACCAAGTTTATAGCAATGATGATGTAGCAATGATGCTGGTACGTTTTGACCGTCAAGGACGTAAAGTATCACGACCATCAACAAAATCTTCACTCAAAGCAAGTGATGATGGCTCCGTCGTATGGCAGTTCGATTTAACTTTAGCGATCTCGCAAATTAAAAAACTGGATGTGGTGCCATTGTTGTTGGACATAGTGCAGCAAATCGAAAAAGACAATGAACGCGGCGGTGAGATATTCATGATTCTGTCGGAAATGTTCAATAATGCCTTGGATCATGGTTTGTTAAAATTAGATTCCAAGTTAAAACACCATGCAGAAGGTATGGAAAAATATTTTGAAGAACGTGAGATTCGCCTGGCCAATATTGACTCTGGGCAGATCCAACTCAATCTGGAGAAAGTGTTAAATACTAACGGAGACGCATTCCTGCGTATTCGGATAAAAGACAGCGGTGAAGGGTTTGACTACCCGCATGAAGCGCCCAAAGTAAGCTCCGATGCTCAGTTCCATGGTAGAGGCATCGCGCTTTTATATAGCGTGTGCCGCAGTGTTGAATTTACAAGCAATGGTTGCGATGCGGTGGTCGAATTTGACTTGCCGAATGAATCGCAAAGCCTCAAATAGGCAATGTGGAACACGGTTTTATCAGATAAGACTTAATCCTAAAACTTCACCACAGAGACACAGAGAAAAGCAAAACTCAACAACTGGCTCACCCTGCCCTGCCTTGCGCAGGGTGAGCCAGTTAAGCTGTTAAAGCTGGATCCTTTTTGATTCCAGTCGCTCAGCTAATTAAAGGACAAGCCACATGCGGTCATTCTTCTCACTTTCCACTTCTTTGATGAATCGTCTGAGTTATACCGGAAAGTTTGCACTGCTAGGACTCATCTCCTTGCTGGCGATTGCAGTAGTGGTATACGGCCTGTTTGCTAATCTTAATCAGACTATCCGCACCACCCAGCAGGAACTGGATGGTATAGCGCTGATTACACCGACTTCTCGCGCTATTCAGCTTGTGCAACGGCACCGCGCTCTTTCAGCCGCCGTAATTGGTGACGCGGCAGAAAGGAAGAATCTATTAACTAGCACTGAAAGCGAGATTGTAGATGCTTACAGCACGATCGAGAACAAACTACCGTCGCATTTGTTATTGAGTAAAAACTGGCGGCATATCAAGGAGTCCTGGGGGTATTTACTTCAAACTGGACTCAGTATGAAGATGGGCGCTAATTTTACGGCGCATACGCAGGTGATTGACCAACTCTTAAGTTTTGAGGCGGATATCGCCGATGAATACAAGTTGACGCTCGACTCGGAGATTAGCACCTATTATCTGATTGATACTATCATTAGCAAATTGCCGAGGGTGCTCGAAGACCTAGGTCAAATTCGTGGTTTATGCACTGGAATTTTGGCCAGTAAAAAGCTTAGTCCGCAGGAATTTGATCTGCACATAGTGATAGCGAAGCTTGATGATTCAATCGCATCTCTCAAAGCCAACCTTAAGAAAACGGCTGTCAATAATCCTGAGGTGCAAGCTGAACTGATGGCGGCATCAAACTCTATATCCGATTCATGGCAGCGGATTTACGACATCATCAAATCTGATATTTATACTCGTCGTTTTGCCATGAGTTCCGAAGAGTTCTTTTTGCTAGCGACAGAGGAAATAGATAGTGGCTATCTGAATATGTCTAAAATTCTGCTGCCGACATCAGAAATGCTACTCAAGTCACGTCAAGCCCAGGCAGAAAAATCTCTTTATACAAGCATGTTTATAGCAAGCTTACTGTTTTTGGTAGTGATTTATTTTGCGATAGGCATTTATAAATCCATTACTGACAGCATCAAATCACTGGCTAACTCTGCGCGCAGTTTTGCCAACGGCAATACTCAGCAGAGAGTCAATCTCATTGCGCACGATGAGTTGAGTCAGATAGGTGATAGTTTTAACGAAATGGCGGAAGGGTTTAACACCCTTCTGAAAACTCACCTTCAAGATGAAACACGCCTGCGCGCCACCATTGAGACTGCTATGGATGGTGTGGTGCAGATGGATGCTGAAGGACTTATCATTAACTGGAGTTGCCAGGCTGAAAAGATTTTCGGTTGGACTGCACAAGAAGTGATCGGAAAAACCCTACATGAAACAGTCATCCCTGAGCAATATCGAGAAGCACATATTCAAGGCTTGAAACATTTTCTGCGCTGCGGTGAAGGGCCGGCACTAAACTCTCTTATTGAAATTTTCGGGCTGCATCGCGATGGGCATGAATTTCCTATTGAGTTGACTATCGCCGCTATTAATATGGATGGCAACTATGAATTCAGTGCTTTCACCCGTGATATTACCGAACGCAAACAGGCAGAGATGGCTTTGTTGCAACATAAAATCGCCATAGAGACCACACATGACGGTTTCTGGATAATGGATGCTAAAGAGACACTACTGGAAGTGAATAAAGCTTACGCAGAGATGAGTGCTTATAGCATTGATGAATTAAAAGGCATGCATATTAGCCAACTCGAAGCAAACGAGTTGTCAGAGGATGAAGTCACGGCACGTATGGAACACATCATGGCTCAAGGCTGGGATGTCTTTGAAATTCGCCACCGCCGCAAGGACGGACGAGAAATTGAACTTGAAGAATCCGTCACCTATATCAAGGAGTCTCGACAATTCGTAACGTTTTTTCGCGATATCTCTGATCGCAAAATTACAGAACAAGCGATGCGTGTTTCAGCCATCGCATTTGAGACGCATGAATCAATAATGATTACGGATGCTAATGCCAACATTATTCGTGTGAATCATGCATTTCAACATGTCACTGGATACAGTGCTGAAGATGTTCTTGGCAAAAATCCACGCATTTTAAGTTCAGGACGGCAGGACAATGAATTTTATGCGTTGATGTGGCAGGAGTTATTGAACAAAGGTAGTTGGACTGGGGAGATTTGGGATAAACGCAAAAATGGTCAGATTTACCCGAAATGGCTGACCATTACAGCTGTAAAAGATAAGCAAGGAAACATAACAGAGTATGTCGCCATATTCAGTGATATCACCGCGCGTAAAAAGGCCGAGGAAGAAATATATAGCCTAGCGTTTTACGACATGTTAACCAAGTTGCCCAATCGACGATTTTTGATAGATCGAATTCAGCAGGCTCAGAAGCTATCAGCGAATAGTAAAAAATTTGGTGCATTACTGTTTCTTGATATGGACAGATTTAAAAACCTCAATGATATGCTAGGGCACGATCATGGCGATTTATTCCTGATTGAGGTGGCGAAGCGAATGCAGTACTGCGTGCGCGATGTGGATACTGTTGCACGCATAGGGGGGGACGAATTTGTCGTGCTGATAGAAGAAATCGGACTTGCTGCAGAAGATGTTTCACCACAGATCGCGATACTCGCAGAGAAGATCCGCTCCGCGCTAGCCGAACCATATCAACTTAATGAAAATGAACACCATAGCTCGCCCAGTATCGGCGCATGTCTGTATCGCGCCAATGAAGAAAGCGTAGACTCCTTGCTCAAGCATGCGGATATGGCGATGTATCAAGCCAAAGAGTCTGGGCGTAATGCAGTACGCTTTTATGACCCAGCCATGCAGCTCGCAGTTGAAACACGCGCCGCTCTGGAGGCTGACATGCGCCATGCGGTTACAGAAAAGCAACTATGCCTTTATTATCAAATTCAATTAGATTCGGAACTGCGCCCCTTGGGTGCTGAAGCCTTGATCCGCTGGTTTCATCCAGTACGAGGCATGGTTTCGCCAGCACAATTTATTCCCATCGCGGAAGATAGCTCTCTAATTCTAGATATTGGGCAATGGGTAATCGAGACGGCCTGCAAACAACTAGCCAAATGGGGAGAGAGACCGCAAACTAGACATTTAATACTAGCTATTAACGTTAGCGCACAGCAATTTAAGAAACATGATTTTGTGGATATGGTTTCGACATTGATTCACATCCATCAAGTTAATCCCAAACTCCTAAAATTGGAATTGACTGAAAGTGTAGTGCTGAATAACGTTGCAGACGTAATAAAAAAAATGCACGCGTTAAAGGCATTGGGGATCAGACTGTCACTAGATGATTTTGGTACAGGCTATTCTTCACTGTCGTATTTGAAACAACTGCCGCTTGATCAAATCAAGATTGACCAGAGCTTCGTGAGAGATATAACAACCGATCTTAGCGATGCAGTTATGGTACAAACCATCATTAGCCTCGCAAAAAGCTTCCGTCTAAATGTAATCGCAGAAGGTGTAGAGACTGACGCTCAGTTGCACTTCCTTAAAGAAAATGGCTGCATGGCATATCAAGGATATTTGTTCAGCAAACCTGTCCCGATAGAGGATTTTGATGCTTTATTAAGCAAGAGCTAATTGCACTTTGGGTAAACCTTAAAGCTGTAGTTGAAGCACAGAGAACACAACCTAACCCCCGCTTTGTTGGTGCCCACTATGGGGGGGCACTGCCACGATTGTAAGTTTTTGATGTTTCGCTTTTCTCTGTGCCTCTGTGTCTCTGTGGTAAAGTTTTTGATTCTCATTTGATGTTGTTAAATCAGCGAAATCTGCGGATTGAACTGCGGTTTATAGGGTGAATTCGGTTATTCCTCAGTATCGAAAGCGATATCCCCTTCGCTGACAGCATCCCCAATGTTAATGCTTTTGAAGTCGAATAGATTGCCATCGAGCAAATGTGATGGCTTTACATTCTGCATGGCGGTAAAAATAGTCTGAGTGCGTCCGGGGTATTGCTGTTCCCATTCAGTGAGCATTCCCTTAATATTCTGGCGCTGTAGATTCTCCTGCGAGCCGCATAAATTACATGGAATGATAGGAAACTCCATACTCCGTGCGAAGCGGGCAATGTCTTTTTCTGCGCAGTAGGCGAGTGGTCGAATCACAACGTGGTCACCCTTGTCGGTCACCAGTTTGGGCGGCATTGCCTTTAGCTTGCCGCCGAAAAACATATTTAAAAATAGCGTTTCTACCATGTCGTCACGATGGTGACCTAGAGCTATTTTATTTGCGCCCAATTCACCCGCCACCTTGTAAATAATGCCGCGCCGCAAGCGCGAGCAGAGAGAGCAAGTCGTCTTGCCTTCGGGGATTTTGGCTTTAACGATGGAATAAGTATCCTGCGTTTCAATGTGGAAATCCACACCCAGATTTTTTAAATAACTCGGCAAAATGTCAGCGGGAAAGCCGGGCTGCTTCTGATCAAGATTCATCGCCACGATCTTAAAATCAATCGGTGCGCGTTTGCGCAAAGTGAGCAGAATGTTCAACAAAGTATAGGAATCTTTACCACCAGACAGGCACACCATCACCGTGTCGCCATCCTCAATCATATTGAAGTCGCCGATAGCTCTACCGACCTGATGCTCCAGCCGCCCCTTGAGACGGTTGAAATTGGTGGAACGATGTTCGAAATGGATAGGGTGTGTGGTGTCGTTCATAATGTATGTGAAGTTAAACTATTTTCTATAAAGACACAGAGTATTAACATGATTTTATAAATCAACCATCGAGTGACTCAGCAAAATCGCCAAGCTCCTTGAGGTTTTGAATTCCTCTGTGCCTCTGTGTCTCTGTGGTGGGGCTTTTAAAATAAATCGCGACTCAACAGGAAGCCGTTGAGGATTGCCGTTGTTAAGACCTATGTTTTCTTAAAGGATTTAAATATTGATGCTACGTCCACCATCTACGGAGATAACTTGCCCCGTGATGTAAGGTGCATCGGCGATTAAAAATAATACGGTACGGGCAATGTCATCCGGCTCGCCTTCGCGCTTAAGCAGCGTATGCGCAACGATTTTACGACGTCGTTCATCGTCTTCCCATTCCGCATCTTCCGGCCAACTAATCACACCCGGCGCAACGGCATTAACACGTACTTGCGGAGCCATTTCCTGAGCTAGACCTTTGGTTAATGCAACCAGTCCAGCCTTGGCGGCGCTATACAACAAATGCCCTTGCATAGGACGTTCGGCATGAATATCAGCGATATTTACAATCGTGCCATGTTGGCGGTGCAATTCTGCCGCCGCCGCTTGCGCCAAAAACAAAGGCGCTTTCAGATTCGTTCCGATTAGATCACGCCATTGCTCATCTTTTAAATCGGATAATGGCGTGGCATAAAAACTGGAAGCATTATTTACCAATGCATCGAGGCGACCAAAGTGAGCAATAGCCTCATCGATCATGCCCTGCAATGCATTGCTATCTAACAAGTCGGCCTGTACGCACTGCACAGAGTCGGCACGCACTTCGTTTAATTCAGCGCGCAAGGCAAGCGCTTCATAGATCGAACTGCGATAGTGGATAATGATATTTGCACCAGCCGAGTGTAAGCGACGGCAGATAGCCGCACCAACGCGTTTTGCACCTCCAGTCACCAGTACCACTTTGCCTTGCATCGCATTCCCCACTAAACTCTAGATACTTTTGAATTATACCTGACCATGATCGCTAACTTACCTATCCCAACGCCGGACGCTCTTGAACATAGTAACAAGCTATGCGAACTCATTCATCACGACATTGCTGCTCAGGGCGGCTGGATACCCTTCTCGCGCTTTATGGAACTTGCCTTGTACGCCCCCGGTTTGGGCTATTACACCGCTGGGGCACGCAAATTCGGCGCATCAGGCGATTTTATCACTGCACCAGAGCTGTCAACGCTGTTTGGTCGCACATTAGCGCGACAACTGATTGAAGTGATGCACGCCAGCTCAGCCCATATACTCGAACTAGGCGCGGGCAGTGGCAAGCTGGCTTTAGACATCTTGACCGAACTAGAAAAACAAAATGCCTTGCCCGAAAGTTATTCCATACTTGAAGTAAGCGCTGACCTGCGTGAGCGACAGCAAGCATTGCTCAAAGCGCAGCTGCCGCAGCTCTTCGACCGTGTGCACTGGCTTGATAGCCTGCCGGAAGCAATCACGGGCGCAATCATAGGCAACGAAGTGCTGGATGCCTTGCCGGTGCATTTATTGCGCTGGCAGACATCTCCCGCGACTGAGAGCGGGAAACAGGGCGCACAAGAAATATTGGAACGCGGCGTAGTCAGCATAGAAAATAATTTCGCTTGGCAAGAACGCCCTCTGCAAGATGCTTCGCTCAACGAGCTCGCACAAAAAATTCAAGTACCAGACGATTACCTGAGCGAAGTGTCACCAGCCGCGCAAGCACTCATTTCAAGCCTGAGTGAAAGACTTGAAAAAGGCGTATTGCTGTTTATCGACTACGGCTTCGGCGCAAGTGAGTACTACCATCCACAGCGCTCAAGCGGCACCTTGATGTGCCACTACCGCCACCACTCGCACGACGATCCCTTTTACTTACCCGGCTTGCAGGACATCACCGCCCATGTAGACTTTAGCGCGGTCGCAGAAGCCGCCATCGACCATGGCGCAGAGTTTCTTGGCTACACTTCGCAAGCTTACTTCCTGCTGAATAACGGCATCACAGACCTCCTCAGCGAAGTTTCACCAGAAGACGTACGTGCTTATGCACCACTTGCAGCCCAACTACAAAAACTCAGCAGCCCGGCGGAAATGGGCGAGCTGTTCAAAGTCATTGCGTTAGGCAAAGGGATAGAAGAAGAATTAAGCGGCTTTACGCGCGGAGACATGTCGCGGCGGCTGTGAGCGTTTTTTAAGGTTGCAGCGTAGACAGAAAGCGTAGCTTGGCGAATAGTAACCGACAAACTCCAACATTCTAGACAACGGCCTTGTAAATGTAGCAGGCGTAAGCAAATTCCCCAATTTCAATGGTAGCGTTTATAAAACCGCGCAAGGCGCGCTATTGCACCCATGCGGATGCTGACTGCGTGGGTGGAACGATAGAGCTTAGGGGCTCACCACAGTGTGTAGGTCGGATTAGCGCAGCGTAACCCGACATTTTCATTCGTAGCCGCAGTAAGTAAAGTCGGGTTACGCCTAAAAGCGGCTAACTCGACCTACGTTGACTGAATATATTTGTAAGGAATCAATTTGTTCGGTCTAGGTTGGTCAATGGAGATGAGTCAGTGGTAAGTCATGGGGTGGTCTCGATTGATCCAAAATGGCGTTCTCAAAGCGTCATTCCTGAGCATGCTTCATCATCGCATTCAATATCACCAGTAGCTTGCGCATGTATGCAACACCACTTTTTTTGGCTTACCGGATGAGACAAGCCTTTGATGAAAAAATTTGATTGTCGGATAGTGACGGCTGCTAGCAGTGCAGCCATGTATTGGGTTGCACGTACGATCTACGTCGGCCCCATACTTGTTCCCTTGTTCCCTTGTGTCAGGTGTCTACCATAGCGCTCAAACCCCGATGCCTAATAGGCATCACACCATCGGCAGCGGAACCAGCTGCAGGGGAAACATGTATTAGCTGGCCGATGGATAAGGTTTTAAGTTCTATCGTTTCAAGCTAACGTTTTAATATATATGAAATAAAGTAGGTGTATGTTCATGTTCGCAAGTGGTATCTACTATTCACTTTGGCATATACGAGGTCTTGAAAATTGATGAATAAATTTCTAGTGTTATTACTATGTTTGGTGTCTGCAAATTTAGCTGTTGCAGCCGATTCATGCTCTAAAGAAACATTAGGTAATCGATCATGTCGTAGTGGCGGAGCGATTAAATGTATTAAAACTTTTGATATTCAATCAAAGTCTGTCAAGTTTGTATGGGGAGGTGTAAGTGCGTCAGGCCTTGTGATGGTGAATACAAGTTCACCTATGTTTAAGAAACTTCCAAACTATATTCCGGTGCCATGCAGCCAATCAAGAATCTCGAGAATAGAGATGCCGAGTAAAATTGCTTTGAATTGATCGAGTTTTTGTTGAGCCAACAAAATAGCGGAGGTGCTGGGGATTTTCTGGGACAGTCAGCTAGACAGTTAATTATGCATCGCAATATTGATTCCATATTTTCCTTAACAATTATACGTATATGTAGATTTTATTACAGTGGAATAAGAAGGCAATGCCAAGTAGAATCTGCTTCAATTAAATTCACGTGTGACCTTACCTATGCTGTTTTTTGACTTGTTTAGAAACGAACCCGAGTTTTTGGAACTTCAAAGCGGAGAGGTATTGTTTCAAAAGGGTGATTTCGGCGATGCTATGTATGTAGTCATCGAAGGTAAGGCTGATATCACAATTGATGGTGTTTTGTTCGAACGCTGTGAGTTAGGGGCATTTGCTGGGGAGATGGCGGTAATTGATGGTTCACCTCGTTACGCCACCGTGACCGCGCATACAAACTGCAAATTCGTTAAGGTAGATAAAAAACGATTCCAGTTTTTGGTAGATGAAGCCCCAGGCTTCGCAATCGAAATTATGCGAGTAATGGCGAGTCGATTAAAAAGAGCAGACCAGCGCGTGATTGACGCCTTAATGAAGAATCAATCTGTATAAGCTAGCTAAGTGATATTTTGATCCAAAACCTCTCCACATAAGCAGCTGCTTGTCCCGCACTTTGGGGTTTTGCAGAATGGCTAGTAGCTTCATAAGAGACACAGAAAAATCCAATAACCCATGGGGACTCAATGGCGTTGCAGTTGGTTTTTGAGCGCACCCCGCATAAATTCGCAGCAGTATTTTAGCCGCTGAACGGCTTTGCCCCTCCCCTGACAAGGGGAGGTTGGGAGGGGTTTAGTTTCATGGTTTTTCGCCAGATGAATTCACAAAGCAAACCCCCCTCATTTTCCCCCCTTGTCAGGGGAAAAGTGCGTTCGTATGGCTAAATTTTATTTAGTCTCGTCAGACCTGGTTTTCGTAGGTCGCGTTAGCCCGTTTTTGGGCGTAACCCGACACAGAGTATCTACGGAGACAAGTGGACTTCATCGGTAAGCTTGCCCTACATCTCACAAAACTCTTCTACCCATGAATCCAGTTGGCTGGCGGATACGGGCTGAGTGGCTTGTTGCAACTCGCATTGCATGCCGCTATCCAGCTTGCTTAGCTGTACTGAGCAGTTTGATTCTTGCAAGAAAATCAGAAACGCTAACCAGCTAATATGCGCTGCCGAGATGGCGGTGTCGCTAGGGGCTTGTAGGAATTCTGTGAAAAACTGCGCATCGGTGAACTGGGCGACACCCTGATCATTTACTTGCACCGTATCACCAAGCAACTCCGCCAAAATCCCCAGCCCCTGCGATGCTTGCCAGTCCTTATGTTGCTGCTTTATTTCGTCTAGACGAATGTACAGCGCATGACCGAAGTCGCCTCCACGCCGAGCTTCCACGCTGATTAAGGCGGCGTAGTCCTGCATATCTGATTCAAGCGGTTTAAGCCCAGCTGCGAAGGCTGCTGCCAGATACGCTTGCATAGGCGAAAAATCATCTGGGCTTAACAAGCTCGCGCATAGCGTATGTAAAGTTGCAAGGCGATTAGTCAGCAATTGTTTTTGCCGCACCATGAGCTTTTCACGCAGCAGCAGATCATGCTCTTTGCGCAATGAGGCGAAATCGAGAGACTGTTTTAACTCAACTCTGAGAGTGGAAATTTCCCAGGGTTTATGGATGTAACGATGGATTCGGCCTTGGTTGACCGCCTCAATAGTGAATTCCAACTCGGAGAAAGCCGTGGTTAAAATGCGCTCCATATGCGGGTAGCGCAGCCGAGCATACTGTAATAAATCATTCCCGTAGCCACCCGGCATGCGTTGGTCGGACACCAGCACCAGCAATGTCTGCGCATGCTCATCCAGCAGGCGTTTACCTTCATCTACCGAGTTTGCCGTAATCACCGGAGCCACAGTATCAATGGCTAGATGAAAGTATTTAACCGCTATTTCTTCGTCATCGACGAATAAAATACGTGGGGCCCTGTTGTCTGACACAGTCATTAATCACTCCTGTTGAAGCTAAATATTTATCCGGTTACGCCGAAAATAATGAGGCGCACTCCAAGCTGTACTGGTGAATTCCACTGTCTTTGTCAAATAACCCCCTAGTCATTCCCGCTTTCGAGGGGAATGACGGTTTAGTTATTAGTTGCTTAATGGATATTGCCCTTCTCTTCCTCATCCGTCTTAATAGCGGGAAAATCCAGTGTGAAAACCGTCTCCACACTCGGTGTGGAATGAACCTGAATATCACCACCGAGGGACAGCATAATACGTTTGCAAAAAATCATGCCCCAGCCAGTGCCACCCGTGGCGGCATGAGTGGTGATAGGAGCAGTTAGCAAGAGTTCCATCACCTCAGGTGCAATGCCGGGGCCGTTATCTGTAATCAGAATCTGCGGATTGGGATCCATTTGTACCGTAATGCAAATCTTTGGCACGGGTGTATCTTTAAGTGCGCGCAATGCATTGCCCAAAATCGAAGAAAACACCAACACAACACAATTAGGCTTCGCATTGATTGAAAAATCCTGCTGAATATCAATGCTCAGCGCTTCGCGCATTTCAGGTGTCAGCGGATAAGAATCTAGCAGCCCCGTAAGCATATGGCTAGCCATGCTACCCTTTGTTCGGCCCTGTTTTGTACCTGCCAATCGCACCGAATTAACAAAAGTAACAATCAACGTCTGGCAAAAGCGTGCATTATCCTCTATTGCCAGCGCAGCTGCGGCAAGCTGAGTATGTTGCTTTGGAGTCACCGTATCACCGCTAAGTCGTTTTTGCGAACCTCGCGCATAATTGCGAACCATCGCCAGCGGCGTATTCAATTCATGCACGACAAAAGACAAGGTCTCATCCATCGCGATTAAACGTTGGTGCTTAATATTGCGCTCATACGACAAATCACACGCCTGACGTAAAGTGTTTTTCAACTCCGTCACATCTAGCGGCTTTTCCAGAATACGAAACACTTCACCGGAATTAACCGTATCCAGCAACACCTTACGATTTGCATATGCCGTTGCTACCAAGCGCACCACATGCGGAAACTCCTGAGCTACCTGACGCAGCAAATCGCCGCCATCTCGGCTGGGCATGCGGTAATCCGTCACAATCACCCCAATCGCTTCATCGCCCTGGCGCAAAATATCAATCGCCTCATCAGCCGTCGCCGCCGTCAACACCTTGTAGTCATCACCCAGTGAGCGCACGAAATACTTACGCGCCAATGGCTCATCATCAACATACAAAACCGTTACGATGTGAGTCTCAAACATATTCAATGCAGCCATTAAAAAGCTCCTAACGAAAATTAATTCTGAAACTAAACCAGATGAAGCAAAACCGCCGTTCCGTAGGAGCGAGCTTGCTCGCGAATAGGTGCGATCGCGTGCAGGGCACGCTCCTACAAAATTATCTGCACTATGCCGAAATGCATATCAAGTATTCAGTTTCGCATACTACACATCAAGCCGCCTTCGGCAAATCAAAAATCATTTTCGTCCACGAGCCGAATGCGCTTTCGGCACGTAATTTACCGCCGTGTTGCTCGATCACACCGTAACTAATACTCAAACCTAAACCTAAACCCTGACCGACTTCACGGGTAGTAAAGAAGGGATCGAACACTCGCGCCAGATTCTCGGGCGCAATGCCGGGGCCGTTATCCTGAACCGTGACAAACAAGCGCCCCCCCTGCCATACCGCACTCAGATGAATTTCAGGTTTAGGGCAATGAGCCGCGTGCATGGCCAGCGCCGCATTATTCAACAGGTTGACCAACACCCCGACAATTGCCGCTTCGTCGCCATGCACCGAAGTGCCCTTAGGCAGGACGCACGTAATGGCAATATCTTTAGTCTCATAGCCAACTAAGCGCATGGCCGATTCAGCTACCTTCACAAACGTAAAATTAGCATGCTTGACTTCAGAGTCTGAGCCGCGATAGGCAAACGTTTTTAGATCGGAAACAATGTCCTGAACACGCTTCATGCCGTCTTTAGCATCGCTTAGATATTCATTGAGAGAAGCACTTTGTTTGGTAGCGGGGTCTTCTAAAGCGACATTCACCGCCATTAAACAATAATTAACGGGATTGTTAATTTCGTGTAACAAGCCCGCAGAAAGCGTGCCGATGGATGCCATTTTTTCCTGTTGCAGCATATGGCCTTTGATGTCGGAGAGGTTTTTGTTGGTTTCTTCAAGTTGGCGGTTTTTTTCTGCCACCTCGACTTTAAGGCTAAAAAGTATAAAACGACCACGTTCACTAAAGTAAGTGTATACGGCACTTAGCACCGCCGCCATCAGTAAAAACAGAGTATTGACAACGAAGGCACCATGAAGCTCGATAGTATTTGGATGTAACAAACATGCGCCAATGTAGAGAAGAATAGAGATTCCGCCAAATATAATATTTTGCCAAAGCCCAAATGCTAAGACTATGCCAGCCGCATACATGGCAAGATTTAGTCCGGCATAATAGATAGAATTCGCCCCCTCTTCAGTTGTGCCAATCATGAATGAAATCATGATCTGAGGAACAAGCAACCATATAAAAGTTAACCACTGTATCCTATCTTTCCCCCATTTTGTTTTCATCGAAAGAATAATGAAGTAGATGAAGATAGATGCAATTATTCGGGCACTTCCAAACAACATTTGCATCTGCGGATATTGCGCATAATCTAAGCCAACACCTAAGAGAATTAAAGCAATACATGTATATGCACCTCCTCGACTAAATTCCAATCGAAAATCTTTTAGTAAAGTTTCGTAGCCAATATGTAGCTTTTTGTTCATCGGACGTTACCAGTTACTTGATAATTGCTTCTGCGAAAATATTAACACCCGTAGTGTCGACATAAATATTTTGCGTAATTGCTGACAGAGGAAGAAGTTCAGCGATTTTCTTTTCGTCACGATAGATAAGATACCAGTCTAATAGATGTTCCATGCAAAATTTCACTGGATTACTTGAATGTACGTTGGTAATTAAGAGTGTTCCTCCATGGTTGGTGCGTGAAGCAAAGTGCGAGATTAATTTTGTACAAACTTTATTTGACAGATAATCAAACAAGCCTGCACAGTAGACTGCATCAAATTCCCGTGTATTGCCCGAAGTGAGGTCAATACGATATTTGAGCAATTGTTGTACTGAGCTTTGTACATAATTAATGTTGACGGGCTTTTCTATTTTCTCAACGATTGATGTTAGTTTATTGCGTGTCCACGATAAGGTTTCCTCGCTGAAATCAACCAATTCAAAAGATAGTAATTCAGGGGCAGGGTAGCTTTGAAGAAAACGCTGTATCTCAATGGCAGGACCGCAGCCAACATTCAGAACGCGGAAAATTCGCCCTGCTTGCATAGCCGCGTTGGCCATGCGCGTTAAATAGTTGACCAGCATGTCAATGCGGTTGCGGTGGGCAACAGCGACCGCCGTTTGCAGGAACGCCGCATTTATCATTTGGAAGTAAGTGGTCGGCCCTTGGCATGGATCATCTAGTATCTGGTTGACCATTTGATAGTCGCCTGCGTAGCCTAGTGGCTTGGTATAGGTACGAAATACAAATGGCGCGCGGAGTAATAGAGGATGAAGTGTCGTTTGCGCAAAAGAACGGTGAGATGATGCTAATTCTACTTCAACTTGTGAAGCCTCATTTTCTAGCATGTCGAGGAAAAATTTTGTTTTTTTTAGTAATGGAATGGTAAGTTCATAAAATACATCCGCCCTCAATTTGCCATCGACTTTAGGTAGCGTATTGGATATGTCCACCTGAGCTATCCAGCGAGAAACATCCGATAGGTAGGCGCGTGTCTCATTCACCACTATTTGATAGTCTCGGCGAATCTGGAAGTGCAGTGTCCAGTCTTGCACAAAAGCTTGAGCTTCCGCATGCACCGCACCCGGCGATAGGGCCACATCATTGAGTTCCTGCCATTCATCAATGAGCGTAACCGAGGCAATAGCGGTTAGTCCGGTGTTAACCAGACTGATGACAACCGCTTTGCCCTGATAGGCAATGCTGATGCCGTAGCGGACAGTGACATCTGCAAGCACTTCGCTAATCTGCAAAATAGAGTAGGGGTTATAGATTTCCATCACCAGCGATTTGCGATGGAGATTAATCATTGTTCCTCTTACGGCCTCACCCTCTGCGTTACGAAAGCTTACTAAGGGATCAATGCTAGATTGTGTGTGCAAGATTTTATTCGAAAATAGCGACGGTACAGTCCTGTCAGTCCGTCTGGAGTTATAGGATTTTTTTGAGCAGTACAATAGCAGAAAGTATGCAGACTCAAAATGATTGTAGGATGATGAATGAAAATTGATTGGGGGGGCTGGTAAATTTTGCGCTGATTAGCTAGGAATCGCACGGCGCGAGCTGCGGGCGAGCCGGAAAAACCTTAAATCTGAGTAGGCCAGATTACGCCCAAATGCGGGCTAAGCCGACTGGATGAGCCGAAACTAAATTTATTAATTGGCGCTTCGGTGCAAACGCACATCTCCTCTGGCAAGAGGGGGTAATTGGTCATGCAAAATCCATAAAACCAAACCCCTCCCAGCCTCCCCTTGTCAGGGGAGGCGCTAAGTAGGGCGCAATCGTTATTGCGCCGGATGGTGTGCGCGAAATTAATCCAAAAAATCAATTCATGTAGGGTGGAAAAAGCGTAGCGTTTCCACCGAGATCAGCTATTACTGGATACGCAATCTACTAAATGAGCGCTTCTAAACCTTTACGGTCTAGGATGTTGAGTAATTTGAGAGATGGGCCGCTAGGATGCTTGTCACCAATTTCCCATTGGCGCACGGCTGACAGGCTGGTATTGAGCACCGAGGCTAACACCGCTTGGCTGATGCTATAACGATCCCGCAAATCTTTAATCATGCCGCTATCGTAAGTCGGAACAGGTTCCAAGCACAGAAGCTCATATTTCTTCATTTTATGTATGTCGATGAAGCCAATTATGTATGTCGATGAAGCCAATATTGTTCAGATCAATCGCAGTCTCATGTACTGCTTCAAGAATACTGTTTTTAGCTTTTCGTTTAGTGCTCATGACAAATCTCCAAAAGTTTTCCTTTCGATGCCGCAATATTTATCTGCGCTGATTCCAACGCCAATAGGTCGGCAGCAATGGCTTGCAATGCATCAAGTTCTTTATTGTTGATATTAGCTCGGACATTTTTTTCAAAGCCGAATACAAAAAACCAGCGATGCAAATAATTTGTTGCAATGAGCGTCCTAGCACCTGCGCTTTTACCTCGACCAGAGATAGCGATGCGTTTTTTAACCACGCCTCCGTCCAAATTGGCATCAATCAAGCCTTGCTCCTTCTCCTTAACGGCAGCACAGAGTTGTGAGTCATTCAGCTCAGATTTCCGCAGCCAACGGCTTGGCTCGCCAGTATTTACCAAAAGGGAGTGACTTGAGCGTATTCTCTCAGGCCGAGTTAGATGCGATTGCGTGGAAACTGAACACGCGTCCACGTAAGTCACTTGGATTCAAATGTCCGGTAGCGTTGTTCATGCCAGACGCTTTTGACTTTAGGCAGCATCACGCTGCGTTATTTGCACTTGGTGATTGAAACCGCCGTATCTATCCTAGGTAACTTTGTTTGACTTTGAGCTACTAGTACACGGCTATGTCTCATGCATAGATATATTTCTAAGTTATCTTCTATACCCATTTCGCCCGCAGCCCAATTAAAGCTATAATCCAGCTCCCGAATCAACCTGCTTTCGAGCTTTGTGCAGTATGCATTTATTCGCTTTTGGTATTAACCATCAAACCGCACCGCTTACGGTACGTGAGCAGATCGCAATCAGTGTCGATGCTATGGAGTCGGCTTTGCGCGATTTGGTGGGTAATGGTGCCGCTAAAGAGGCGACCATTCTTTCTACTTGCAACCGCACCGAGGTGTATTGCAGCACTGTCGCGCCTACTCAAACGATGGATTGGCTGGCTAATTACCATCAGCTTTCCTCCGACGATATCAAGCCTTATATTTATCAGTTGCCACAAGAGCTGGCAGTGAAGCATGCTTTCCGTGTGGCGAGCGGGCTGGATTCTATGGTGTTGGGCGAGCCGCAGATTTTGGGGCAGATGAAGCAGGCGGTGCGTCAAGCCGAAGAGGCTGGCACCATGGGTTTTTTGCTGCACAAATTATTTCAGCGCACTTTTTCTGTTGCGAAGGATGTGCGCACTCAAACTGAGATCGGCTCGAATCTGGTTTCTATGGCGGCAGCAGCGGTGAAGTTGTCGGAACGAATTTTTGGCAGCATCGAAGATCAACGTGTGTTGTTTATCGGTGCGGGCGAGATGATTGAATTGAATGCGGTGCACTTCGCGGCGCGCAGCCCCAGAAGTATTACGGTGGCAAACCGTACTTTAGAGCGTGCGCAATCTCTGGCGCGACGTATTAGCGGCCAAGCGATTATGTTGAGTGAGTTGCCGGAGCAGTTGGCGAATCACGATATTATCATTTCATGTACTGGCAGTACTTTGCCTATTCTCGGCAAAGGTATGGTGGAACGCGCGCTTAAGGCGCGTAAGAATCGTCCCTTGTTTATTGTAGATTTGGCTGTGCCGCGCGATGTAGAGCGGGAAGTGGCCAAGATGAACGATGTGTTCCTGTATACGGTGGACGATCTTGCTGAGGTGGTGCGTGAGGGCTTGGATGCACGTCAGGGCGCGGTAAAAGAAGCTGAAGTGATTATCAATTCCGGTGTGAATGACTTTGTGCATTGGATGGAGTCACGCGAGGTGGTGCCGACGATACGTGTGTTGCGTGACCACGCTGAGCGTCAGCGGCGCGGCGAAATGGAAAAAGCCCTGCGTTTATTGGCGAAGGGCGAGTCGCCAGAAAAAGTGCTGGAGTCTTTCGGCAATGCCTTAACCAATAAATTTTTACATGCTCCGACTCATACATTGAATCATGCTCAAGCTACAGAGCGCGAAGCGTTGCTGGAAGCGGTGCATCGCATCTATCACCTACATACTCCCGAATGAGCTTTCAAAAAATCAGTTTTACCACAGAGACACATAGACACAGAGAAAATCGACACGGCATAACAAGAAGAGTTGTCGCCGAACGTAATGGATTCTCTGTCATGTGTTTTTGCCTTTCTCGGTGCCTCTGTGTCTCTGTGGTGAGTGTTTTTAAATGAAACCTAGTATTAGCGCAAAGCTCGCGCGGCTTGCCGATCGCTTGCACGAGGTCGACACTCTGTTGAGTAGCGAGGACGCTACTCGCGATATGGATATGTTCCGTAAACTTAGTCGTGAGCGCACCGAACTTGAGACAGTGGTTGAGTTGTATCACGCTTATCAAGCCTGCGAGGAGGATGTCGCTACGGCTGAGGAGATGGCGAATGATCCTGAGATGCGCGAATTCGCGGATGCTGAGATTAAAGCCGGGCGTGAGAAGCTAGAGCAGTTTGAAGTTGAGTTGCAAAAACAATTATTGCCCAAAGATCCTAACGACGAGCGTAACGTGTTTCTTGAAGTGCGTGCAGGCACGGGTGGTGATGAGGCTGCGATTTTTGCAGGCGATATTTTCCGCATGTATCTGCGCTTTGCCGAGCGTAAGCGCTGGCAAGTCGAGGTTGTTTCGGAAAGTCTCGGGGAAGTGGGCGGTTACAAGGAAATCATCGCGCGCATCGTCGGGCAAGGTGCTTATTCAGTAATGAAGTTTGAGTCTGGCGCGCACCGCGTGCAGCGTGTTCCGGCTACTGAAACGCAGGGCCGCATTCACACTTCAGCTTGCACGGTGGCAATTTTGCCGGAGGCCGATGAGGTGGATGACGTGGAGCTAAATTCTGCTGATTTACGCATCGACACTTTTCGCGCTAGTGGTGCGGGTGGTCAGCATATCAATAAGACTGATTCCGCCGTGCGTATCACCCATCTGCCCACCGGAACTGTGGTGGAGTGTCAGGATGGACGTTCGCAACATCAAAATAAAGCGCAAGCTTTACGTGTATTGGCGGCGCGAATTAAAGATAAGCAAGAGAGCGAAGCACATAATAAGCTTGCCGCTGAGCGAAAATCTCTAGTGGGTAGCGGTGACCGCTCTGAGCGCATCCGCACTTATAACTTCCCGCAAGGCCGCATCACCGATCATCGCATTAATCTTACCCTGTACAAGATGGATCAAATTTTGGACGGGGATATCAACGAGCTAGTCGGCGCACTGATGGCTGAGCACCAGGCTGAACAACTTTCTGCGTTGGCGGATGAACGCTAGATGCTCCATCTGGTGTATTGACCGAGTATGATTAAGCGCTTAGTGTGTTCCGCTTGTCTATTGGGCATTCCTTGAATTATCTCTGTGAGAATTAAATTAAATTTTAAGAGCATTGCTACGCGTCTGATTTTAATGGGCTCGCTGCTGTTTGTGACTGGGTTGTTAGGACGGATTTTTCTCTTGTCCGATTATCTGCGCGGTGACCTAGTCGCTCTGTCTAGTTCTCAATTACAAACAACAGCCAATTACGTGGCGGGGGATATTGAGCGCGATATCGTTGCGCGACGTATTTTGCTGGAGCATGTGGCCGCCAATTTTCCTGTGGCTTTGCTGCGTGATCGTCAATCTTTGCAGGCTTGGCTGGCGGTGCGGCAAGATGTTAATCCACTGTTTTCTTTGGGCATGCTGGTGCTGAGTTCGTCTGGTATGGTGTTGGCGGATTATCCGACCTTACCGGAGCGTGCAGGCACGTCTTATGTGGATCGGGATTATTTTCAACAAGCATTGCATGGGAAGTTTTCCATAGGTCGTCCCTTACTCGGACGGGTGAGCAAGTTGCCCGTGCTGTCTATGGCAATACCCTTGCGCGACGGCGCAGGTAAAGTACGCGCAGTTTTGCTGGGTGTATCTGCGTTGCATTCAGCAAATTTCCTGAAATCTTTATACTCAATGCCTGTCGGGAGTAGCGGTGCTTTGTTGCTACTTGCACCTCAAGATAAATTATTCATAGGCGCGTCAGATGCTGAGCTAGCCCTACAGCCGATTCCACAAGAAGGTTTGCATCCAAGGGCGGAGAAGGAATTGAAAGACTGGCATGGAACGAGTGTGCAAGTCAGAGATGGTGTGGAAGAGTTGGTGGCCCAGGCCTCTGTGCCGAGTATTGCTTGGTTAGTTCAAGCACGCATGCCTACCAATGAAGCGTTTGCTCCACTTTCACGTTTGCACCATTTCATCGTGCGCAATACCTTGTTTATGGTGCCTCTGTTCTTTCTGATTGTTGTGTTCGTCATTCGCTATTTGCTGAAGCCACTAATGATTACCGCAAAACATGCTGATCGAATGACGCACGAGGAAATTCCACTGGAGGAGTTGCCGATTTTTCGTGATGATGAAGTGGGTCATTTGACTCAAGCATTTAACCGCGTGTTGTCGAAACTGATTAAGAGCCGTAGCGAGCTGCAACATATCGCGCATCACGACACTTTGACTGACTTACCTAATCGCCAATTGTTAGCTGATCGTATGCAGCAGGCCCTAGTGCGTGCACGGCGTAGCAAAGGCAAGGTGGCTGTGCTATTCCTTGATTTGGATGGTTTTAAGCCCATCAATGATGAATGGGGGCACGAGGCTGGAGATATGGCTTTACGCGAAGTCGCTGCTCGTTTGCGCGGTGTGGTGCGAGGTGAAGACACCTTGGCACGGGTGGGTGGGGATGAGTTTGTCATTCTGTTATCAGACTTGAATGGCAATGCTAAAGAAGTTTCTGAGATGGTCGCCCGCAAGTGTTTACAAGTGTTTGAGCAGCCGTTCATTATTCGAGAACAGTCCTGCAAATTGGGCACCTCAATAGGTATTGCGCTGGGCGATGGGAATTGTGCGACTGACAAATTATTGATCGTTGCCGATCAGGCTATGTATTTAGCCAAGGAGTCAGGACGCGGTAAGTTTGTATATGCCTCGGAGTGTGCGAATTGTTCGGCAGAGGGTAGGCCTTCTGTTTGCGGTTTTCCTCCTGTTTGAAGATCAAAACTTCACCACAGAGGCGTAGATAGAATCAACACATCATAGATGTTGGTAAGCTTTATAGCGTTTCCCTTTAATTTCATAAGCGAACATTGCGGGAGAGCTATTCGCCACCTTTGCTCACCAACTCTTCAGTTTCGTGGTTCATGACGATAATACTAATGCGTCTATTATTCGCGGCATAGGGGTTGCGGTGATTAAATAGTGCTGAATCCGCTAATCCCACAACTCTTAATACTTTATCTGGGTTCATTCCTCCCTCGGCCAATTCACGTCGTGAAGCATTAGCTCTATCCGCTGAAAGTTCCCAGTTGCTATAACCTGCACCCGCCCCTTGAAATGGCCTTGCATCAGTGTGTCCTGACAAGCCTATTCTATTGGGTACTTTATTTAATACGCTACCAATAGCACGCAGAATTTCCACCGTATAGGGTTTTAGTGCCGAACTACCTAATTCAAACATGGGACGGTTCTGTTCAGCAATGATCAGAATGCGCAATCCCTCTGTAGTTAAATCAATCAGTAATTGTTTGTTGAATTTTTTTAACTTCGGGTCACTGTTGATAAGTAGCACAAGCTGATTTTTTAGTAGTTGCAATCGTCGTAACTCTTGCAACTGAGACATTTTCCTTGCGATGTCGCGGCTACGGTCAGCGGCCTGAGGTAAAAGTACTCCCTTAGCTACTTGCCCTTTATCAAGAAATTTGTCGTCTCCATAGTTACTAGGAATCATGCTAGTGGATTCACTATAACTTTGCCCGCCGAGGTACTGAATCATTGGCGTTCTGAAATATTCTGAAATGGCCTTCAGATCTCTGGGGGATATGGTAGAGGTTAACCACATGAGTAGAAAAAATGCCATTAATGCAGTCACAAAGTCGGCATACGCGATCTTCCATGCGCCAAGCTGCCGCCCCTTAACGACGCGACGCACTCTCTTTATGATTATCCGTCGCTTGAGTGTCTTATCTTTGGTTCGCTGACCGATCATTAAGACCTCGTTGCGTATGCATCACTCAAAATTCCGTCATGGCAGTACTTTCAACAAGCCTGCAGATGCACTCACGCAACTGAGTTTAGATTGAAATCCAGTGGGTGTCTTGTGACGGGACGGTGTTTTTTGACATTACTTCCGAAGCAATTTTTACACTGACATAACATTGAAATACTATATTCAAAATCAAGCTGCTGGTGATGCCAACTTATTCAGAATATTCATGTAAGTATTATATTTTTTATTGCTCGGATTGATTTTTCTTACGCGATCCAAATGTTCTCTGACTTCAAACATGATGCGGTCATCCTTGCCATTTTTGACCATTTGTCCAATCATCATGCCGCACATATTGGCAATCATCTGGTCATTGTTGGGTAGGCTCTTTAAGGCTTGCCTCAAGAGCTTGATGCCTTCTTCAAACTTTCCTTCATTCGCAAGAACTACACCTTCATTGTTTATATTAACGACTTCGGCAGTGGATTTTTTGATTAAGGCATCACCTTCCCCGACCATGCCCGCATCTTCAAAGACGGACTCGACCATTTTAATCATGCCTGCATTCTCATGGTTATTTTTGACCACGTTCTCAAGTAAATCACAGCCCTTTTCTTTTTTCCCCAGCTTGAAAAAGGTGTTTGCCATATCCATCATGGCAGTCTCACTGACTTTGCCGGGCTGATCGTTCATCAATTCTTCGGCAGCAGCAAGGGCTTCTTCAGCCTTTTCTGGCAGACCCATTTTTTGGTAGGCCATGCCCTCAATTATCGCTGTTTGCAATGCGGCATCGGGGTCATTTTTGAATTCATTGCGGGTTCGCTCTAGTACTCTGAGCGCTTCGCTTGGTTCATCTTTGGCGGTTAATACTTTGGCTAGTCCGGCAAAAGTACTCGAACTCTTGTGTACAGAATGTTCGCTCAGCTTGATGGCTTTTTCGTAAGCAGTTTGTGCTACGTCTAGTTCGCCGTTTTTATGCGCCGCGTCCGCCAAGTTCTTTTGTCTGGCGCTTGCATTGGGTGAAAGTGCCATGGCTTTGGTTAATACGTGTTGCGCCTGAACTAAATCGCCCATGGCATCATGAGTTTTAGCGAGCCAGTCTGCCGCCTCCAAATACATTTTGTTTTCATTTAATACTTCTTGGAATACTTCTTGAGCCAGAGCAAATTCTTTGGTCATGAAGTACACTTTACCTAAACCGGTTTTTGCCCAAGGAGTGCTGCGGACAAGCAAAATGCTTTCAAAATATGCCTTGGCACCGGGAAAATCTCCCATCATTATCAGCAGATCGCTTTTGATACGTTGTATTTCTTGAGTACTGGTTGACGGGGTCTTGAGCAGTTCGTTGCACAAGGCAATCGCGCGTATATATTCTTTGGCCTTAACTGCTTTTTCAACAGGTGCGAAAAATTGCTTTTTTTCGATTAATTTTTTTAGTCGGGCTTCAAGCAAAGATTCGGTGATGGGCTTCAATAGATAATCGTCAGGCTTTGTTTCAGCCGCACCCATAAACATATCTATGGTCTTTTCCGCTGTAACCATGATCCAAATTGTGGAGTAACTGATATAGTTTTTATATCTAGCCTCTTCAAGAATTTGCTGACCGTTTTTTCCGTGCCCGAGATTGTAGTCACAAATTACAATATCGTATTTTTTTGCGGAAAGTAGATCTAAGGCTTCTCTTGCAGTGCCGACACTGTCAATACCTGTCACACCCATTGTCTTGAGAAAACTCGCCACCATGGCGCGCATGCTTTGAAAATCGTCAATTACCAAAGTGGTTGCTTGTTTCAATGAAGTTGACATGATTTTTCCGTGTTTAACTGAAGGTCATTAAATTTTTTCAAGAGATAAGGAGTTCGCTATTACACTATGGCAGTGTAACGACAAAACATCCCCCTCCATATGTTCCGCCATTTTCTATAGCTAGACTTCCTTGCTTGCCCCCATTTTTATGCATTCCGGCTACAAGGGAAGAAAAATAGAAACCCAAACCAGTACTGCCAGTGGAGAAGCTTACTCCTTTGTTATCCGCGATATTGCCTTGTAACAGGCTTTCAGGATAGCCGCGACCATTATCTTCTACTCGTATTTCCAGCATTTGATCGTTGATCGTTGCCACAAGGTGAATCTTGTCAGTAGTGTAGTTATAGGCATTGTTGAGTGCATTAACCAGTATTCCAGATACTAAGTCACGGTCAAAATACCAAAAACAAACTTCTGGGCAGTCAACTGAAACACTAATTCCCTTGAATTCCATGATGGCTTGATTTTGCAATACGACTTCTTCCAGCACTTCGTTGACCGATTGCTCTGCGATGTCTATTGGATAGATGGATTTCCCCAGCTTGTACATGCTGAGTATCTGAATCAGGTTTGTATTCATGCGCTTGGCTTCGTATATCGAATGCCCAAGCTGATCCAGTGTCGAAGCGTCAAGTTTGACGCGACTCCCGCCCATCAATTCTTCCAAGAATCCGATTTGGATACTCAGAGAGTTTTTCATGTCGTGCGTAGATGATGCGATAAAGTCGGAGAAATTGATTTCTTCTTGTTCCATAGCTAATCCTTAAGTTCATGCATATGTGCTGCTTACAAGCAAGGACAGACGCAAAGAAACTGAGAATATGCCGTATCGGAAATTTTATTGATACTTGGCAACCCCGCTGGCACTCGATTGATGTCGAATAGGAACTAGTCCCTTAGCCCGGAAGCTTTGCGCCCCCGTTTTTCAACAGGTTTGCCCTTGCAGGCGCTGATACAGATTTCAGCGTCCGCACGCCACTCTAACGGAAATTCCCCAATTGCGTCAAATGTTTTCCTTTGTGGGGCTAAGTGGGTAATTAGTCCTGGTTCTAGGTTTGTTGTTCAGCGTTGTCGTGATAACTGGTGCTTCGCTAAGAATCGCTTCAACTTGTTACCTCAATCTAAGCACAATGTAAATTGTGCTTGACGATAGGGTTGGAATTAATTAAATTACTGACCAGTCAGTTATTAATTTAAAGTAAAGTATTTATGAATCAGTCTGTTTCTCCACCTGCACACCAACGTCGTAAAGAGGCGCGCCCCGCTGAGTTGACGGCTGCGGCATTGGATTTATTTGTCGAACGCGGCTTTGCAGCGACGAAGCTGGATGATATTGCTGCGCGTGCTGGCGTTTCAAAAGGTACTTTGTATTTGTACTTCGCCAGCAAGGAGGGGTTGTTTAAGTCGGTGATTCAGCAAGGTTGTCTGCCACTGTTGGCGCAAGGCGAGGAAATGCTGGCGCAAGAGCAGGGTGATCCAGCTGTGTTGTTGCAAGCAATGTTAATGCGTTGGTGGGAGTTGATAGGCGCGACGCATCTAGCTGGAATCACTAAGTTGATGATTTCCGAAGCGGGAAACTTCCCAGAAGTGGCGCAGTATTATTATGAAAACATAATCATTCCCGGACGAGGCTTAATTCGTCAAGTTCTGGAGCGCGGCATCGCCTTAAAGCAGTTTAGCGTCGGCGATATGGAGTCAACCATCGATATTGTTATGGCTCCTATGCTGATGTTAACTATCTGGCGATATTCACTGGTGCCATGTGATTGTGGTAAGCAAGACCCAGAAATATATTTACGTACCCATATTGATCTCTTGTTGAATGGTTTGAAGGTTAAGGAGTAACAGAATGAAAAAATACCTAGTGTTTTTCTTGCTTGCGGTCACTCAGTTGACGGGCTGTGACAAGCAGACCGAAGCGGCAGTTAAAGTTGAGCGCCCAGCGTCAACGGTGGTGGTGGGGGCACTAGGTAGAAATAATGGAAATATTTATAGCGGTGAGGTGCATGCGCGCAACGAAGCGGTGCTGGGATTTCGCATCCCCGGCAAAATTGTAGAGCGCTTGGTGGATGCCGGGGCGAAGGTAAAAAAAGGTCAGCTTATGGCGCGGCTAGATGCGGCGGACACAGGCTTGCATGAGAGCGCTGCAGTCGCGCAATTTAATCTGGCACAAGAAGATTTGAAACGTTATCAAGAATTGCGTGATAAGGGTTTTGTTAGTCAATCCGCCATGGATGCCAAAGAGACGGCCTTAAAAGCAGCGGCGGCACAGGCTGGTTTGGCGCGAAATCAGGCAACGTATACGAGTTTGTTGTCAGACCGTGACGGTGTGGTGTCAGCTACGCTAGCAGAAGTAGGGCAGGTGGTGGGGGCTGGGCAAGCCGTTGTGCGTGTTGCGGAGGATGGCGGAAGGGAAGTGCAAATCTCTATACCTGAGTCTCGCTATTCGTCAATTAAAGTAGGTATGTCAGCTGTAATTGAGTTGAATTCCACGGGCAGCGGAATAGAGAAGTTGTCAGGACATGTGCGCGAAGTAGCACCTGCAGCGGATGCTGCCAGTCGTACTTATGCGGCAAAGGTTTCTTTTGATTCGACAAGGGCAAAGCCAGTGCTGGGCATGACGGCACGAGTAAAGCTTAATGAAGCAGGGAAAAACTACAGAAAAACACATGAGGGATTTCTGATTCCGCTTAGTTCAATATATCAAAAAGGCGAGCAAGCAGCGGTATGGGTAGTGGCGGCAGATCGTAGCGTGGCGTTGCGACCAGTGGTGGTGGCAAATTATCGGGATGATGGAGCATTGGTTACAAAAGGTATTGCGGCAGGCGAGCGAATTGTAAGTGCTGGAGTGCACAAGATTGCTTCAGGTGAAAAGATTCGTATTGTTGAAAATGGCAAGTTCTTATGAAACTACCAAACCTTTCTGCGTGGGCGCTAAAGCATCAGCAGATGGTGGTGTATTTCATCATCGTGTTGTCAGTGGCAGGCGTTATTTCTTACATGAATCTAGGGCGGGCGGAAGACCCAGATTTTACGTTCAAAGTGATGGTGGTGAGAACGCTGTGGCCCGGAGCGACGGCACAAGAGGTTGAAAAAGAGCTAACAGAACGCATTGAAAAGAAATTGCAGGAAACGCCTTGGGTTGATGCAATACGCTCAGCATCCAAGCCGGGTGAGTCGCTGGTGTTCGTCATGCTCAAAGATTACACGCCAAAGCCTGCGGTGCCAGAATCATGGCGGCAGGTGCGCAAAAAGTTGGACGATATACGTCACACAATGCCGGCAGGGGTGCAAGGCCCGTTCCCGAATGATGAATTTGGTGATGTACAGGTCAATATTTTTGCGCTTACAGGGGATGGTTATGATCTAGCCGAATTGCGTAGATACGCCGATAAAATTGCACTGGATTTGCGCCGTATCAAAGATGTAAAGCGAGTCGAATTAATTGGTGTGCAGAAAGAAAAAATATTCATAGACGTGCTACCTAGCCGTATGGCGACGCTTGGAATTGCGCCTAGGCAGGTGATGGATGCATTGCAAAAACAAAATGCGGTGAATCCGGCGGGCTTTATTGAAACTGACAGTGACCGGATTCGCTTGCGCGTGACAGGTGCTTATGACAGCGTCGAGCGTGTGCGCAATACAGAGTTGCTGGTGAATGGAAAGCATTTTCGATTAGGAGATATTGCGAAAGTAAGTCGCAGCCTCGAAGATCCGCCCAGCCCACAAATGCGCGTTGAGGGTTTGCCTGCAATCGGTCTTGGCGTGGTGATGGACAAGGGCGGCAATGTGATTGATCTCGGCAAAAGGCTGAGTCAGGAAATGAAGCTTATCGGAGATGAGTTGCCTGTTGGAGTGGATGTGCATGTCGTGGCTAATCAACCTGAGGTGGTGGAGGGTTCAATACATCTTTTCCAGAACTCGCTTGCTGAGGCTATTCTTATTGTCCTGGCGGTGTCGTTCCTGAGTTTGGGCGCGCGCACTGGCATGGTGGTAGCGCTTTCCATTCCTTTAGTTTTAGCGATCACCTTTTTTGCGATGAAGTTATTTGGCATCGACTTGCAGCGAATTTCCTTGGGCGCACTGGTGATTTCACTCGGGCTACTGGTGGACGATGCCATCATCACGGCTGAGATGATGGTGGTAAAAATGGAGCAGGGCTGGGATAAGTTTAAAGCTGCAACCTTTGCCTATACTTCAACCGCGTTTCCCATGCTGACTGGCACTCTGATTACGGCCGCCGCTTTTACCCCGGTTGGTTTCGCCAAATCGGCAGCGAGTGAGTACACCATTTCCATCTTTCAGGTGGTTACCATCGCATTGCTTACCTCATGGGTGGTGGCGGTGGTGTTTACTCCCTACATCGGTTACAAATTGCTAGACCAGAAGAAGTTGATGGCGAAGGCGCAAAAACATGGCGAGGATATTTACGATACGCCATTCTATCGTCGCTTTCGTGCGCTGGTGACATGGTGTCTGCGCAATCGTTGGAAAGTGATTGGCACTACCTTGCTGATTTTCGTTTTATCTATTGTGGCGTTTAAAAAGTTCGTACAAATACAATTTTTCCCCCCCGCTAGTCGTCTTGAATTATTAGTAGATGTTTGGCTGCCACAGGGTGCTTCGCTTAAAGCCACGGGGCGAGAAGTGAAGCGTATAGAGGCTTTGCTTAAAGGTGATCCGGGTATCGAGTCCTATTCTTCATATGTGGGAAATGGCGCACCACGATTTGTACTGTCATTAGATCAGCAATTGTTTGCGGATAACTTTGGGCAGTTCGTAATTATTTCGAAAGATATGCAGGCACGTGAATCTATTCGGGACAGGTTGGCGGCTAAGTTTGCAGGCCCGGAGTTTGCCGATGCGAGGGTGCGCGTTGTGCGTATGGAAAATGGGCCACCTATTGGTTATCCAGTGCAATTCCGTGTGTCGGGTGATGATCTGGTCAAGCTACGCGAAGTTTCTGCCACTGTGGCAGACATGATGCGTGCGGATGAGAGTTTGACTAATGTTAACTTTGACTGGAACGACAAAGTTAAAAGTGTGCGCGTCGAAGTAGATCAGGATAGAGCGCGACAACTTGGCACTTCAAGTCAGGAAGTGGCGCAAGTCTTGCAGGGGTTTTTGAACGGGATTGCACTGACTCAATATCGTGAGGGTGATCAGTTGATTGATGTGGTCTGGCGTGGCGGAACAAGCGGTGATACACGTTCATTGGAACACTTGCCCGATCTCGATATTCCGCTTGCAGGCGGGCAACATGTGCCGCTGGCTCAAATAGCTAAGTTAGTTCCGGTGCTGGAAGAGGGAGTAATTTGGAGACGCAACCGTTTGCCAACCATGACTGTGCGTGCGGACATGGCAGATAAAACTCAACCTGCAACAGCGTCTGAGCGTTTGAATACGGACTTGGATAAGTTACGAGCTACGCTGCCAATAGGATTCCGCATCGAAATGGGCGGCAGTATTGAAGAATCCGGCAAAGGCTCGGGCGCTATTAAGGCTGTGATGCCACTTATGTTGGTCGGTGTGATTACTTTGCTGATGATTCAGTTGCAGAGCATCAGTCGTACTGTCATGGTGGTGCTGACCGCGCCGTTGGGCTTGATTGGGGTCGCAATGGCATTGATGATCTTTCAGGTGCCGTTCGGGTTTGTGGCAAATTTGGGATTTATCGCTTTGGCGGGCATGATTATGCGCAACTCGGTAATCTTGGTGGATCAGATCAGGCGGGATGAGGAAGACGGTAAAACGCAGTGGGAGGCAATCATCGGCTCAACGGTGAGACGCTTTCGGCCCATCGTGCTCACTGCTTCAGCCGCAATTCTGGCTATGATCCCGCTCACGCGCCAGGTGTTTTGGGGGCCGATGGCAGTATCAATTATGGGCGGCTTGGTTGTTGCCACCATGTTAACCTGTTTATTTCTGCCTGCTTTGTATGCAGCTTGGTTTCGGGTAAGAGAGAAAGTTTAGTTGAACGTTGAGGCGCGGTGAAGCACTTGCTATACTGCGCCGCTCTAACTTAATGACGTTGCCCAGAGGAAATAGGGAGATGAATAATATGGAACAAGCTCGCTTCAATATGGTTGAACAACAGATACGTCCTTGGGATGTACTTAATGCAGAGGTTTTGGATCTGCTGAAGAAACTCAAACGTGAGCAGTTTGTTCCGTCTGAGCAGCGTTCTTTAGCCTTTATGGATGTGGATATCCCACTCGGATTCGGCGCGCATATGTGGCAACCCAAGTTGGAAGCCCGTGCTTTGCAAGCGCTGGGCTTGACGGGTAGTGAGTCGGTGCTGGAAGTAGGAACGGGCAGCGGTTATTTGACTGCGCTGTTGTCTAATCTTGCCGAGCGCGTAACCAGCGTGGAAATCGTGAAAGAGCTGAGCGAAATTGCAACGAGAAATCTAGCGGCTCACCACATTAGCAATGTTGAGCTACAAATAGGTGATGCGGCGAATGGCTGGGGTGACGGCTTGTATGACGCTATCGTACTGACAGGTTCGGTGCCAATGCAGCCAGCCGGATTGTTAGCTAACCTTAAGGTGGGTGGGCGTTTATTCGCAGTGATTGGAGATGCGCCAGCAATGGAAGCTTGTCTAATTACGCGCACTTCGGCTGACGAAATTAGCAGTGTTACGCTATTTGAAACCAGCGTTGCAACGCTTTTGAATGTGCAACAACCACAGCGGTTTGTTTTCTAAAGGGCACCTCTTTAAACCCAAACTACGTTGCGATACTGCGTTGCTCATAAAATTTTAACGCTTACATATTATACATATGCGGCGCGATAAAATTTGCTTCGCGCCTTGTCTCGCTTAGTATTTTAAATTTATAGAGGCACCCTAAAGATAGCTATTATTAAGATATTTTTAGCTAACTATTGAAACTGAACTGTTTTACGTATAATATTAGAAAAATCTAATATACTGTTACTCGGTGCAGAAAATGAAATTATCTAAAATAGCTTTGTTTGTATTGGCAGCCATTGCTGCAACGCCAGCATTGGCTACTGATCTTCTGGATGTATATCGGGAGGCGTTAGGGCAGGATGCTGTTTTCGCTTCTGCGCGTTCTGCGCAGCAGGCTGGACAGGAAAAAAAGTCACAAGGTCTTTCCTTGTTGCTGCCCAGCGTAAATCTAACCGCAAACTCCACCTATAACGACATTGAAGTCCAGTACCCTAGCGCTTCTCGTGCTTTTCAGTACAGCAACTCTGGATTTGGCATCAAGCTGGTGCAGCCGCTGTTTCGACAGCAGTCTTGGATGGCATATAGCGAATCCGAATTGCAAGTTGCCATTTCTGACGCGCAATATAAATTGGCCTCACATGATTTGATTTTGCGCGTAGCTCAAAGTTATTTTGATGTTCTGATGGCACAAGATAGTGTGCATCTAACCGAGGCGCAGAAAAGTGCTATTTCCGAGCAGTTGCAGCAAGCTAAACGCAATTTTGAAGTCGGAACCGCCACGATTACTGATACCTATGAAGCTCAAGCACGTTACGATTTAGTTGTCGCTCAGGAAATTAGCGCACAAAGTAATTTGGAAATTAAGAAACGTAGTTTAGAACAGCTTACCAATGCTGATAGCGGTGAATTACGCCATTTGGGTGATGAACTTAAAATGGAATCTCCGCAGCCGAGCGATGTAGACAAGTGGGTAGAAGAAGCTCAGCACAGTAATCTACAAGTTGCGATAGCTGAGGTGGGTGCAAGATTGGCTGACAAAGAAGTTTCGCGCACGTTTGGTGGACACTTACCAACGATTGATCTTGTGGCGAGCTACTCAAAGAACATGGCTAATGGTGGTGCATTCACTGGAACAGGGTATGGCGCAGCAGATACGACTAGCAAAGTGGTCGGCATTCAGCTCAACATGCCGCTTTTCCAAGGCGGAGCGACTCAGTCTAAATACCGTGAAGCAGATGCTATGCGTGAGAAGGCTAAGCATGACTTGGAAAATGCGCGTCGCACGGTTGCGGTTCAAGCACGTCAGGCTTACCTCGGTGTGGCGAGCGGTATTGCGCAAGTAAAAGCCTTGCAGCAAGCATTAAAGTCTAGTGAAAGTTTATTGGAAGCAAGTAAGTTGGGGCAGGGAGTCGGCGTGCGTACCAACTTGGACGTGCTGAATGCGCAACAACAATTATTCTCTACCCGACGTGATCTTTACCAAGCGGAATATAACTACCTGCTCAGCCGTTTACGCCTAAAAGCCGCTGTGGGTACGCTTTCGGAAGAAGATGTTAGTAGTGTGAATCAGGCACTGCGTTAAGGGCACCTCTCTAAATCCAAACTACGTCGCGATCCGGCGTTGCGAAGAAAATTTTAACGCTTACATAGCATATGTATGCAGCGCGATAAAATTTTCTTCGCGCCTTGTCTCGCTTAGCATTTTGAATTTATAGAGGCACCCTTAAGCTAAAATCCTTCACTACAGAGGCACAGAGAAAGTCTAAATCTCATTTAGCTTCTGTAACCATTGAAAATATGTGTTTATCCGTGACTAAGATTTTCGCTAAGTGCCTTGTTTAGCAGCTCCAGTGCTAGTCCGGTAGCACCTTGATTAGCTCGTACGAAAGCTAAACCTGAGTGCCCCATTATTTGCATTTGATCCGGTTGTGCAAACAAGTATTGCAGCGTATTCGCGAGTGTCGCGGTGTCTGAAGTCAGTTTGGCGGCTCCGCTGGCAATGGCGAGCTGACTCACTTGGGCGAAGTTGTAGGTGTGTGGCCCGATTAAAACTGGTTTTCCTACTGCGCAAGCTTCAATTAGATTCTGTCCGCCAAACGGTAATAAACTCCCTCCGATGAATGTCAGATCGCACGCGGCGAAATAGGCGAACATTTCGCCCATGCTATCTCCTAGAACAACTTCAGTATCAGGCGCGATGGCAATATTTTCGCTGCGGCGTTGAAAGCGGATATTGTGTTTTGTAAGTAGGGCTGCGACTTCATCAAAGCGTTGCGGATGGCGCGGTACGATGATGGTGAGTAAGTTGTCTATGCGGGTTTTGCTAAGCGCTTCAAGAATTAATACTTCTTCGCCTTCGCGGGTGCTGGCGGCCAGGAAAAGGTTACGCTCCTTGCCGAATAAATCACGTAAGTGCTCACCTTGCTCCAGCATGGCGTGAGGCACTGCGATGTCGTACTTGAGATTTCCCATAACTGAAATGTGTTCAGCGCCTAGCTTGCTTAGTCGTTGCGCATCGTCGTCGGTCTGTGCCGCAATGGAGTGGAGTTGACTTAAGCCCTGTTGGATAAGCTTGGGGAAGCGTGAGTAGCTGCGGGCAGATTTTTCAGAAAGACGGGCGTTCAGTAGTAGCAATGGTATGTGTTGATTCTTGCAAGACTGAATTAGATTGAACCAGATCTCGGTTTCGAGAAGTATGCCGATACTTGGTTTGAAGTGTTTCAAGAAACGTTTTACTGCGAAAGGATAGTCATACGGTAGGTAGACGCGCATGACCTTGTCGCCATAGAGCTGTGTGCTGGTGGCGCGCCCAGTGGAGGTGGTGTGACTGAGTAGTATTTGGTGATTTGGGTAGGCTTCGGAGAGTTGCTGAATTAATGAAGCTGCTGCGCGCGTTTCGCCAACTGAAACTGTGTGCAGCCAGATGACGGGTTTGTCTGACTTGACGGAGAAAAAACCGAAGCGTTCAGGGATGTGCTGAAAATATTCAGTTTGTTTGCGTCCGCGCCACAGTAAGTGGAAAAATACATAGGGCAAAAGTAGCCAAAGAACACAGGTGTAAATAATGCGCGGATTAAGCATCGTTTAGCAGCTGTGCGAGGGTGGATAGCACAGCATCTACGCTGGGTGAGGTGCGTATCCCACCAAGATTAATTGCACGAGCTCCTGCGTGCAGCCCAGTTAGCCCTGGCTCTGTCGCGGTGTAGATGCCGATGGTCGGCACATCAAGCGCGGCTGCTAGATGGCTTAAGCCTGTATCTACGCCGATAACTGCACGCGCATTTCCAAGCAGCGCGGCTGCTTGTATTAAATCTAGGCGAGGAGGGCTGATAGCATTGGGAATAGCTGCAGCTAAGCGCTCACTACGCACTTTTTCAGCGGTGCTTCCCCAGGGAATGACTAGCTGCATACCGTCATCAGCAAAGTGTTTGCCAAGTGCAATCCAATTCGCCTCATCCCACAATTTATCGTCACGACTCGTGGCATGCAGTAGGGCGATGTAAGGTGTGTCTGGCGACAGCCATGGCAAATCAAGCTTAGGTGCTTGTATGCCGTAATCGGGAATCCCGGAGGGAGTGTAGCCAAGCGCCAATCCAGCTAGTTGGCGATTACGTTCAACTGCGTGATGCTGTTTGCCGACAAAAAAAGTGCGGTCATAAAATAAACTGGCTAGCGGTTCACGTGCACTCTTCCAGTCGTAGCCACAGCGCGGTTGATTCGCGTTGCGCGTGATTATTGCACTTTTGATTAGTCCTTGAGTATCCAGCACATAGTCGTAATGCTGAGCATGAAGCTGGTTTAATGCGGAACGAATTTCAGTGCGTGAACTCAACCATGATTTACGCCAGCGTCGAATTGCAACTGGGATGATGCTGCGAACATCGGGGTGCAGGGTGGGAAGCGCAGCGAAGGTTTCTTCTACTACCCAGTCAATCCTTGCATTAGGCAGGTGTGTGCATATGTCCGTGACAACTGGAAGATTGTGCAGCACATCTCCCATGGATGAGGTTTTGATAAGTAGGATATCGGACATAAGTTTAGTTGCGCTGGTAGTCGTCTTCGAAACGCTCAATGTCATCTTCACCCAAATACTCGCCTGACTGAACTTCGATTAGATGTAATTCTGTGTCACCAATATTTTCTAGGCGGTGAATAACACCGAGCGGAATGTAAGTAGATTGATTTGCGTAAAGTACCAGCGAATCCTCACCACGAGTAACGCGAGCTTTGCCGGACACAACGACCCAGTGTTCAGCGCGATACTGGTGCTTTTGCAAAGACAGTTTGGAGCCGGGTTTGACCACGATGCGCTTGGCTTGGAAGCGTTCACCAACATCAATACCCTCGTAATAGCCCCAAGGCCGATACACGCGACGATGAACCAAGTGCTCTGAACGCTCTGCTTGCTTTAGATAGTCAACCGTATGTTTTACATCTTGCGCCGATTCCTTGTGCATAACGAGAACCGCATCGGCAGTTTCAACAATAACCAAATCCTGTACGCCGATGGCCGCGACCAGACGACTTTCTGAACGAATATAGCAGTTGTCTGTTTCGGCGGCATATACATCGCCGCGCACAGCATTACCTTTTTCATCGTGCGGGCTGTTTTCAGCCAGTGAAGACCAAGAGCCGATGTCATTCCAGCCAATATCAACGGTAATCATTGCGGCGGAGCGTGTATGCTCCATGACGGCATAATCAATTGAGTCGGAGGGGCAGTCGGCAAATGCGGCTTTATCAAGTCGACAGAAATCAAAGTCGCGATGACTTTGTTGCCAAGCCAGCTGTGCGGATGCATGGATGTCAGGCCTGTGCTTGAGCAGTTCGGCAAGATAGACCGATGCTTTGAATACAAACATGCCGCTATTCCAGAAGAAGTCGCCAGATGACATAAACTCCTGAGCGATAGCGAGAGTTGGCTTTTCTACGAAGCGCTTAACAGCGTATGACTGTTCGATGGTCTTGATCGGAGCGCCACGTTCAATGTAGCCGAAGCCTGTAGCAGCTTCACTTGGTTTGATGCCAAAGGTGACGAGTTTGTCTTGTTGCGCTAGGGTGAGCGCTGACTGAATCGCGGCATGAAAAGCTAGCACATCTTGAATCAAATGATCCGCAGGCAAGACAAGCAAAGTGGCATCGGCATCTTCAACTTGCGCGGCGAAGGCGGCAGCAGCAACAGCAGGTGCGGTGTTGCGTCCAAAGGGTTCGAGAATGAGTGAGAGCGGGGATATGTCAATAGCGCGTAACTGCTCCGCTGCCAAAAAGCGGTGCTCGTTGTTGCATACAACGATAGGAGAGGCAATATCCTGAATATTCCGCAGACGCAGCAGGGTTTCCTGAAACATGGTTTGCTCGGAAACTAGAGGTAAAAATTGTTTGGGTAAAGACGCGCGAGATAATGGCCACAGGCGCGTGCCGGAACCACCGGAAAGTATGACTGGAAAGAGCATGATATATATATAGGCAGATTAAAGTGTGAGGTGACAGGTATAAATTATAATGCACGCCTTCTATTTGACTGTAATGTCTATTAGTTACGTGATGTTTGTTTTGTAGCATGATTTGTATGGGAGTGGAAGCGTGAGCATTGCTATGAACCCTATGTCATCAAGTAATTTGCTAAAATACGCCAGAAATTGCAATTGCGAGCTCGTTAATTGAAAGTTAAGTTGAGAAATTATCTATGAAAGCAGTAATTCTTGCAGGGGGGTTGGGCACTCGTATTAGTGAAGAGACTTCTACGCGCCCTAAGCCTATGGTTGAGATCGGTGGTAAGCCGATCTTGTGGCATATCATGAAAATGTATTCTGCTCACGGAATCAATGATTTCGTAGTGTGTTGTGGTTACAAGGGATATGTGATCAAGGAATACTTTGCTAACTATTTTTTGCATATGTCTGATGTGACATTCGACATGCGCAATAACAAAATGGAAGTTCACCATCACAATGCTGAGCCGTGGCGCGTTACGCTTGTCGATACAGGTGACAAAAGCATGACAGGTGGACGTTTGAAACGGGTTGCAGACTATGTAAAAGACGAAGAAGCGTTTTGCTTTACTTACGGAGATGGGGTCTCTGATGTCAATATTTCCGCACTCGTTAATTACCATACGCAGCATGGGAAAATGGCAACTGTTACTGCGGTTCAACCTCCGGGACGCTACGGGGCGCTCAATATGGATGGCAAGTCCGTTCGAGGTTTTATTGAAAAGCCGCAAGGAGATGGTGGATGGATAAATGGCGGGTTTTTTGTGTTGTCGCCGCGTTGTATTGATTTGATCGTTGATGACAGTAGCACTTGGGAAAGCGAACCCTTAGCCACCCTTTCGGGTCAAGGCGAATTAATGGCCTATGAACATAACGGTTTTTGGCAGCCGATGGATACCCTGAGAGATAAAACTCATCTTGAGGAGCTTTGGCAAGGCGGGAATGCGCCTTGGAAGTCATGGCAATGAATGCCGATTTTTGGCGGGGAAAACGCGTATTCCTGACTGGGCACACTGGGTTTAAGGGGGGCTGGTTGTCGTTATGGTTGCAATCTATGGGAGCGCAAGTGCATGGTTATTCACTTGACCCACTAACTTCGCATAGTATTTTTGTTGAGGCAAATATTCGCGAAGGTATGGCAGCTAGTGAAATTGCCGATATACGTGATGCGGAAAAACTATGTGTGGCCATGAAACAGGCCCAACCCGAAATTGTATTTCATCTGGCAGCGCAGCCTTTGGTGCGTTATTCCCATACTCATCCGACTGAAACCTATGCTGTAAATGTCATGGGTACTGTTAATTTGTTGGAGGCAGTTCGGCAAACATCTAGTGTCAGGGCTATTGTCAATGTCACGACCGATAAGTGTTATGAGAACCGCGAGTGGGTTTGGGGGTATAGGGAAAACGAGCCTATGGGAGGCTTCGATCCATACTCTAGTAGCAAGGGTTGTGCGGAATTGGTAACTTCGGCATATCGGAGATCTTTCCTTGAGCCTGCGGGTATTGCGCTGGCTAGTGCGAGGGCTGGTAATGTAATTGGTGGAGGAGATTGGGCGGAAGATCGTTTGATCCCAGATTTCCTAAGGGCGATGGATGCTGGAGATGTATTGGAAATTCGGTCGCCACTGTCAACACGGCCTTGGCAGCATGTTTTAGAGCCTTTGTCAGGTTATCTTTCTTTAGCGGAGAAGCTTTTTACTGAGGGCAAGATATTTGCTGAAGGCTGGAATTTTGGTCCTGCCGACGAAGATGCGAAGTCGGTGCGCTGGATCGTTGAGCGATTGGCAGAGTTGCGCGAAGATGTAAAGTGGCAATGCGATGAGCGACCTCAGCCGCACGAGGCGAACTATCTGAAGCTGGATAGCAGCAAGGCGCATATTCAATTAGAGTGGCAGCCACGTTGGAATTTGCGGGGCGCATTGAAAAAAACGCTTGAGTGGCATGAGGCGTGGAGAAGCGGAGATAACATGCGCGCTGTTACGCTGGCGCAGCTAACAGAATACCAAGCAATAAAACGGAGCTAAAAAGGTTATGGCACGTTTTGATTTTGTAGCCACTTCGTTAAGTGGCCTAGTGACGGTGCAGCGCAAGGTATTAGAGGATGAGCGCGGTTTTTTGTCGCGTTTTTTCTGTGCAGACGAGTTTCGTGAGGCGGGTCTTAATAAGCCGATTTCCCAGATTAATCATACTCTCACGCGCGTGAAGGGCACGGTTAGGGGGCTGCATTTTCAATATGCTCCTAATGCAGAGATTAAAATTGTGAATTGTCTGAAAGGGGAAATATTTGATGTCGCAGTAGACCTGCGGCGTAATTCCCCCACATTTTTGCACTGGCATGGCGAAATTCTGTCAGACAAAAATCGCAAAAGTTTGTTGATACCTGAAGGTTTTGCGCATGGATTTCAGGCGCTGACAGAAGATTGCGAACTGATTTATCTGCACACGGCATCTTATCACCCAGAGTCTGAAGGGGCTCTGAATGTCTTAGACCCAAACTTAAGTGTTAATTGGCCTTTGTCAATAGGCGATATTTCTGCACGAGATCGCAACCATTCTTATATTGATACAAATTTCCAAGGAATTATTTTATGAAGTGCCGTCATTGCCAAGCTGAATTAAACCTGTCGTTGATCGACCTTGCTACATCTCCCCCATCTAATGCTTATTTAACTCAGAAGATGTTGCATGCGCCAGAAAAATACTTTCCTTTGCGTGTGGTGGTGTGCCAAGAGTGTTGGCTGGTTCAGACTGAAGACTACGCGGGAGCCGACGAACTATTTGCATCTGACTATGCTTACTTCAGTTCGTTTTCTACGACATGGTTGAAGCATGCTGAAAAGTATGTCGCTGACATGGCAACTCGGTTTGGCTTAAGTGAGAAATCTCATGTGGTCGAAGTGGCTGCCAATGACGGCTATTTGTTGCAATATGCTCAGGCGCGGGGGATTTCATGTTTGGGTATTGAGCCAACAACAAGCACGGCCAATGCGGCGCGTGCCAAAGGGCTAGAAATCCTTGAAGAGTTTTTCGGTGTGCAGGTGGGGCAAAAACTCGCAGCTCAAGGTAAAAGTGCAGACCTTACCGCAGCCAATAATGTGTTGGCACATGTGCCGGATATTAATGATTTTGTGGGCGGATTTGTCGCCATATTGAAACCAGATGGAGTGTCAACTTTTGAGTTTCCACATTTGCTGAGCTTGGTATCCGAAAACCAATTCGACACTATTTATCACGAACATTATTCCTATCTTTCATTGGTGGCGGTGAAGCGCATATTTGAACAAAATGGATTAAGTGTGTTTGATGTGGAAGAACTACCTACTCATGGGGGAAGTCTGCGTGTGTTTGCACAGCGCAAAGATACGGGGAGTCGTGAATTAAGTCTCAATGTAGCTAAGCTGTTGGATCGTGAAGTGGCAGCAGGAATGACAACTGCGGAGTTCTATGCAGGATTTCAAGACAAGGCCAATCGGGTGAAGGATGACTTTATCGCATTTTTGATTGAGGCAAAGCGTGCTGGAAAAACAGTGGCCGGATATGGTGCGGCAGCGAAAGGTAACACCTTGATGAATTATGCAGGTATTCGTTCTGACTTGCTGCCATATGTAGTGGATCGTAATCCTGCCAAACAGGATAAGTTTCTACCGGGGTGTCGCATACCAGTGGTTGCTGAAGAACATTTGCAACAAACTCGCCCTGACTATGTGGTGATTTTGCCCTGGAATTTACGCACGGAAGTGATCGGGCAATTGGCCTATATTCGGGACTGGGGTGGGAAGTTTGTGACAGCAGTTCCATCGTTGAAAATAGATTGAGAAAGATATGAAAGTAGCTGTCACGGGGGCAAGCGGTTTTGTTGGGCGATATGTGCTGGCAGAATTAAGCAAACATAAACTTGAAGTGCTTGCTGTAACGCGTGACGCTGCCCGACTGCACGATCTGAGTGAATCTGTTTGCGTTGTGGAAATGGATATTGCGCATTCCACGCCTGATTGCTTTGAGCGCTTGGGAAAGCCAGACGTATTGATTCACCTTGCTTGGGACGGACTGCCAAACTACAAGTCTCTACACCATTTTGAAACAGAGTTGCCTAGGCAATATCAATTTCTTAGCACGATGGTTAAAGGGGGCTTGCAGTCACTGCTGGTAACCGGAACCTGTTTTGAGTATGGCATGCAATCTGGCGTGCTGTCGGCAGGAATGGCAACGAAACCAGACAATCCATATGGATATGCGAAAGATGCTTTGCGGCAGCAGTTGGAATATTTAAAGTCTAGCCAGTCGTTTAATTTTACCTGGGGGCGTTTGTTCTACATGTATGGCGAAGGTCAGTCTGCCTCTTCTTTATATCCCAAGTTAAAAGAAGCCGTGTTGGCAGGTGAAAAAACCTTCAATATGTCAGGAGGAGAGCAGCTTCGCGATTTTCTTCCGGTTGAAGAAGTGGCTCGCCAAATTGTCCAATTAGCACTGGCTCAGCAAGATATTTCCGCAGTAAATATTTGTTCTGGCAAGCCCGTCTCAGTGCGTAAATTAGTGGAGCAGTGGTTGCTCGACAACAACTGGGAAATCGAGTTGAAGCTTGGCTATTACCCTTATCCTGATTATGAGCCGATGGCTTTTTGGGGCGAAGTGCCCCGAATTGATGGATTGCAAAATGATTAATCAAAGTGCCAGTGGGGCCTTCTGGTATGTCTGACATCTGTGTGGTGCATCTGGTAAGAAAGAAAAACGGTGTGGAGCCGTTTGAACGCTTTCTGGAGTCTTATCGAGAAAAACCTGCTGGAATAAATCATGATTTATTGATTATCTACAAAGGGTTTTCAAGTAAGGCGGAAATCATTCTGCATGAGGAGTTGTTAACCGGAATTCCCCATTCATTTCTGCTGATTTCTGACTTTGGTTTCGATCTTCGTTCATATTTTATGGCGGTAAAAAAGCACGAAAGCAAATACTTTTGTTTTGTTAACTCATTTAGCATTATTCAGTCTGAAGATTGGCTCCTGAAACTCTACAGGCAATTAATTCAGCCGGGTGTTGGGCTGGTGGGGGCGACTGGTTCATGGGGAAGTATTCGTCCCGGACAGAAAGAAAAACCTGAGCTTCCGTGGGTTTTAAAATTGGCGCGTAGATGGATTGGTGCAGGTTTTGGAATATATTTTGATGCTTTCCGAAATTATCACCTGCGTACTAATAGCTTCATGATTGCGCGTGAGAACATGCTTAAAATTCGTTCCGGAATAATTCTTACAAAAATGCAGGCATGGATGCTAGAAAGTGGAAAAAAAAGTATAACTAATCAGATCGAAAAGATGGGGCTAAGGCCAGTAGTTGTTGGCAAGGATGGAAAAGGATATGAAAAGAATGAATGGGATATAAGCAATACATTTTGGCGTGGAACACAAAGCAATCTGCTCATTTCAGATAATCAAACTAGGAAGTATGATGCAGCAGATTTGGAGTGGAGACGAAAATGGGAGATTTTTGCTTGGGGTGAATTGACCAAGGTGCCGCGAAATATTAGCTCTGAGAACTTATGAAAAAAGTGTCTTCCGTCCGCAATAATATTATCGCCAATTTTGTTGGCAAGGGATGGGCGGGGATATTCAGCTTAGCCTTTGTACCTCTCTACATCAAACTTATGGGCGTGGAAGTGTATGGTTTGCTGGGTGTCTTTATGTCCTTGGGGGCATTGCTCTCTTTGCTCGACATGGGGCTGAGTGCAACCTTGAGCCGTGAATTGTCAAAACTGTCGGCGCAGGAAAACTCCGGGCAAGAGTCGCGGAATTTAGTGCGCACGTTTGAAGTTATCTATTGGGGAATTGGCATTCTGATCGGTGTTGCCGTTGTAATACTGGCTCCATTAATCGCTAAATATTGGATTAATTCTAGCAGTGTTAATAGCGAAACGGTTGAACAGGCACTGCTTATTATGGGTTTGTCATTAGCACTCCAGTGGCCTGGTGCCATATATTCCGGTGGCTTAATGGGAATCCAGCGCCAAGTCTCACTCAACGTAATACGTTCGGTCACTATTACCCTGCAGCACGGGGGAGCGGCGCTTATTCTGTTATATATTTCCCCTTCTATATTGCTGTTCTTTCTTTGGCAGGGTTTAGTGGGGTTTATTACGACGATTGCACTGGCTATTTGGCTATGGAAGTCTCTGCCAAGAGAAAAAGGCCTAGCTAACTTTGATAAGCAGCTGCTGAAAAAAAATTGGCGCTTTGCATCAGGAATGTTAGGTATCTCCTTGGTGACTATTTTGCTGACGCAACTCGATAAAATAATTCTCAGTAAAATGCTGACATTGGAAGTGTTCGGTTATTACATGTTGGCTTTTAACGTGGCGAATGCGCTCAATAATTTAGTGTCGCCCATTTTCTCCGCACTCTTTCCAAAATTCACCCAGTTAGTGGCGTCGGGAGATGAAGGCCAGCTTGCCATTCTTTATCACAAAGGTTGTCAGCTTCTTGCCGTTCTTGTGCTTCCGGTGGCGATTACGATTGCCTTCTTTTCAAAAGATATTCTTACTCTATGGCTGGGTAGTTCGACGGCGGCTCAGCATTCCCACCAAATTTTAACTTTGCTTATGATTGGAACTGCGCTGAATGCGCTCATGACGCTACCATACGCATTGCAGCTTGCGCATGGCTGGACAAAATTGGCAATTTATAAAAATATAATTGCGGTGATTTTGCTGGTTCCTATGATGATATGGATGGTGCAAATGTATCAAGCTATAGGCGCGGCTTGGGTGTGGATTATATTGAATTTAGGGTATTTAATTTTTGAGGTGCCTGTTATGCATAGACGCATACTCAAAGACGAGATGGGAAAGTGGTATAGGCGCGATATAATTGCACCTATTGTGATTGTCGCCATTGTCGCTGTGGCCGCACGCGCAATTTTCCCTGAAGAGTCATCTAAGTTGATAATGATGGCAGGGGTGTTGCTAGCTCTTGCGCTTTCAGGCTTATTGTCTGCGTGGTACGCAGGGTTTTTGAATATCAAAATGTTGAAAGCTATTAAGGCATGAAAATGAACTGTATTTACTGTCACGCCGAAGCCCCTCTATATTTTCAGAGTAAGGACTACAATCGCCATATTTCCAATGAAATATTCGATCATTATCGTTGCCCGAAGTGCGAGTTAATTTTTATAGCGCCTATTCCGAAAAATTTAGCTGACTATTATCCAGAGGCATATCATTTTGTACCTGAATCTTCGGCATATTTGGAAACTGGCTCCAAGCCTGAACGCTATAAAATTGAGATTGTGCAGCGTTTCTCCGACAAGGGGCGCTTGTTGGAAATTGGCCCATCGTATGGCAGCTTTACCTACCTTGCAAAGAAGGCTGGTTTTGAAGTTGACGCAATTGAGATGAATGCCAGATGCTGTCAGTTTCTGAATGAAACTGTTGGTGTGAATGCGATTAATAGCAATGATCCGGTGCAAGTGCTTAAACAAGCAGAGCCTTACGATGTGGTTGCTCTTTGGCATGTGATTGAGCACCTAGCTGACCCTTGGGCTGTGCTGGACGCTATCTGCGTAAACTTGAAAGCAGGTGGAGTGCTCGTGCTAGCAGCCCCGAACCCGAATGCCTTTCAATTTCACCTTATGGGGCGCTACTGGCCGCATGTTGACGCGCCGCGCCATGTGACACTCATTCCTGCGACGTTATTGCGGGAAAAAATGGAAGCGTTGGGGATGAAGACTGAATTGATGACCACAACTGATAGAGGAAGCCTAGGCTGGAACAAATTCGGATGGGAATATTTCTTTGCAAACTTGAGTTCGCAGCGTTACCTAAAAAAAGTGTTGATCCGGATCGGTCGCTTAGCGAGCCTATTGTTTAGCCCGATAGAGCGGGCGGAAGGCAAGGGGAGTGCTTACACAGTAGTTTTTAGGAAAGATGGCTGAGATGAAGTTTTCCGTATTGCTGCCAACTCGAAATCGTTTGGATTTACTCTCGTATGCTATTGAGACAGTCAGGAGGCAAGACTATTCAGACTGGGAAGTTATCGTTTCAGATAACTTTTCAGAGGAAGATATTGCTGGATATGTGAGTTCGCTCAATGATCCACGCATAAAATATTTTCGCACTGAAAAATTCATACCGGTTACTGAAAATTGGAATAACTCGCTCGCTAACAGTAATGGCGATTATGTGATCATGTTAGGGGACGATGATTGTCTGATGCAGGGCTATTTTTCAACGCTAAGTAAACTGATTGAAACACGGGGAGCGCCGGATTTGATTTACACAAGCGCTTACCTCTATGCGTATCCCGGAGTTATGCCAGGTTACTCGGATGGGTTTCTGCGGTCGTATGATAATGCCAAAATCTTTAGGTCAGCTAAGGAGCCATTCTGGTTGGAAAAAACAAAGTCTGTAGGCTTGGCAAGAAATTCTGCTGATTTCAAAATGCGTTTTGATTACAACATGCAGTTTTCTTTGGTAAGTAGAAAACTTATTTGTGCCATGGAAAAGTACGGCCCTTTTTATCAGTCGCCCTACCCAGACTATTATGCATCCAATGCTATGATGTTATATGCAGAACGGATTCTGATCGTCCCTAAACCCCTAGTGGCGATAGGTATAAGCCCTAAATCATTTGGTTTTTATTACTACAACGATTCTGAAAGCAAAGGTAATGATTTCCTGCAAAATATTTCAGATCCCGATATGGTATATCGCTTGAGAAAAGTAATTCTCCCTGGTACGGATATGAATAATTCATGGCTCATGTCCATGGAAACACTGGTGAAAAATTTTGGAGCCGTGGTAAGTTTAAGTGTGAATTATGAGCGATATCGCATTCTTCAAATTTGTTCAGTGTTTGCGGGGCTAATTTGGGGTAAGCACGGGGATAGTTCAGACGTTCTGGCGCTTAGGGGGAAATTGAGCCAGCGTGAGCGTTTGCAATATGATCTGCCATTGTCCATTGTCGCGGCCATGTCTAAATTTTTCCCTGAGCGTATTCGTGGACTCATTGCCAGACGGGTGATCGCAATGACAGGTTCACATCCCAGATTTTCTTCCCCTAAGTTCGATGGGACGTTTAAAACAATTCTAGACGTGTTCGATCATGTCGCTTCTACGACCGAGTCTCCGGTGCGGATTAGTCAAAGTTAATGCTTGATTCCAGCCTGCCAAGGTCACCTTATATTTCTATTTCAATAGTCAGCCACTTGCAATATGGATTAGTTGAACAATTGCTTGGCGATATTGAAAAGTATTGCAAGGAATTTCCTATCGAGGTGATGCTTACGCATAATGTACAGGAAGAAATTACAGTTTCGCTGCGACCATTCTCCTTTCCTGTGAAAACTATTTATAACCCAGAGCCCCTCGGGTTTGCCGCAAACCACAATCAGGCATTTCTCCAGGCATCCGGGCAATTTTTTTGCGTGCTCAATCCTGATATACGCTTAACTTGCGACCCGTTCCATGCGTTGATTGGATGTCTGCAGGATGCCGCCGTAGGCGTGGTTGCCCCACTTGTCACCGATGGCGCGGGTGGTGTTGAGGATAACGCGCGAAGATTCCCGACACCGTTAAAGATACTTTGTAAGGTAGTGGGCAGATGTGCAGGCGGCGATTATGAAGTGACAGGCGAAGTGTTATATCCGGATTGGCTCGGCGGAATGTTTATGCTCTTTCCGCATGCGATATTTTCGAAACTGGGCGGGTTCGATCAGCGCTATTTCCTTTATTACGAAGATGTTGATTTGTGCGCAAGGTTAACGCTGCAAGGCTATCGTGCCGCGCTATGCCCCGATGTAAAGGTGGTTCACTTGGCGCGTCGCGAAAGTCATCGGCGTTTGAAATATTTAAAATGGCACTTGGCTAGTATGCTGCGATTTTTTTGTTCTAAGCCTTTTGTGAAAGTCTGTTATTTGCGTTTGATCGGCAAGCTTTAGCAAAGGCGGGTACACGACATGCGCGTATCGAACAACTTAATTATGTATCTGCGGTAGTGGCTGAATATGAAATTTTTGATTACGGGTGCTAACGGATTTGTAGGTAAAGCGCTTTCAGTAGAGTTGCTCCGGCAAGGCTATGCGGTGGCTGCCGCCGTTCGTTCTGCGGAGGGGGTTGTAGAGGGTGCCTCCGTCCAACTACTTGGATCAATTGATAAAGACACGGACTGGACTGAAGCTTTACTTGGCGTGGATGTGGTAATTCATCTCGCGGCCAGAGTGCATGTCATGCGCGAAGATACTGCGGATCCTTTGCAGGAATTTCGCCGTATTAATGTTGCCGCAACAGAACAACTAGCCCGCTCTGCTGTTTTAAGTGGCGTAAAACGCTTGGTCTATGTGAGTTCAATCAAGGTGAACGGTGAGGCAACGATAGCTGAAAAACACTTCACCGCAGATGATGAACCTTCACCTCAAGATCCATATGGCGTTTCTAAATATGAAGCCGAGCAAGTATTGCATAAGATCGCAAAAGAAACTGGTTTGGAAGTCGTCATAGTGCGCCCTCCTTTGGTCTATGGAGCAGGAGTGAAAGGTAACTTTGCTCAGATGATGGCTGTTATCTCCAAAGGAATACCTCTGCCATTCGCATCTGTTCATAATCAACGCAGCCTTGTGTACTTAGGGAATCTAGTGGATGCGCTAATCATTTGTGGCACTCACCCCAAGGCGGGAGGACAGACTTATTTGATAAGTGACGGAGAGGATGTGTCCACTTCTGAGCTGCTACGTCGACTCGGTGTGGAAATGGGCTGTCCTACGCATTTGTTTTACTGTCCGACTACATTGCTGAAAGTGGCGGGGTATTTGAGTGGCAAGTCTAATCAGATTGAACGTCTGTTGGGCATGTTACAGGTTGATAGTGGTAAAATTCGCCGCGAACTTAACTGGACCCCACTCTATACCCTGCAGCAGGGATTGCAAGCAACTGCCGCTGGGTATCAAAACAAAATTCTATGAGCCATTACGCCCCTATCCTCGCCGCAGTGATTGCTATGTTATTGACCGCTTTTATCCTAAGTAGCAAATTGGGTAAAAATATTCAAGATGTACCCAATGAGCGCTCTTTACATAAAACGCCCGTCCCGCGTGTCGGAGGGGTGCCACTAATGGCGGGAATATTGTCTGGCTGGGGGTTGATGATTCATTCGCTGACATGGTGGCTGGTGCTGCCCTTGCTAGCGTTGTTCATGGTTTCTCTATTAGACGATATATACAGTTTGCAGGTAAAGATGCGTTTGTTGGTGCACGTACTCGCCTCGGTCGTGTTGGTGGTCGGCTCTGGATTGCTGATTCAACAGGGTGTGTTAGTCGCATTGGCGATGATTCTTTTAGCGGTATGGGTGATCAATCTCTATAATTTCATGGATGGATCGGATGGACTGGCGGGAGGAATGGCATTATTTGGATTCAGTTTTTATGGTATCGCAGCACTAATTGCTCACGATGATACGATGGCTATGATGAATTTTACTATTGGTGCGGCGGCCTTAGGTTTCCTGTTTAGTAATTTTTACCCGGCCAAGATTTTCATGGGTGATGTAGGCTCAATTCCACTCGGCTTCCTCGCCATCGGTATGGGCGCGTGGGGATGGCAGCTCGGACATTGGCCCGCTTGGTTTCCGCTATTGGTGTTCTCGCCTTTCATCATGGACGCCAGTGTTACGCTAGCTAGACGCACTTTAAGAGGAGTTAAGGTTACTGAAGCGCATTGCGAGCATTACTATCAACGCGCTGTACAACTAGGATGGGGGCATCGCAATATTGCCCTATTTGAATATGTATTGATGATGGGCGTGGGTTGTTCCGCACTGTGGGCATTGAATCAGACGCTGCCGTGGAAAATGCTTCTGATTTGGAGTGGCATTTATGTCGCTCTGATGTTGGCGTTGGATGCACGCTGGAACAAGACTAAACGAGTGGCAGATGTTTAAAACACGCCTTAATACCAGTATTGCAATACTGCATGACCTTTTAGCCGCTGTGGTGGCTTGGTGGTTCTCATATTTGTTGCGCTTCAATTTTGATTTGCCAGCAAACTTCCAAAGCGAATTATGGCGCACCTTGATTTGGGTTGTCCCATTGCAAGTGTTTGTCTTCTTGGGATTTAGCTTGTATCGTGGCCTTTGGCGCTATGCTAGCGTGGCAGATTTACGGCGTATTCTGCTTGCTGTTGTTGTGGCGACTGCGCTTATTCCTTTGGTTTTTGGATTGTTTCGCGTGCAGGCTATCGTGCCGCGTTCGGTCTTAGTTATTGATCCTATTCTGCTGATGCTGATGATGGGCGGGAGCAGATTGTTATATCGCCTGTGGAAAGAAAATTTGCTATACGGGAATTTTCATTTGCGGGGTGAGCCAGTGTTAGTGTTGGGAGCTGGCAAAGCAGGGATAAGCTTATCTAAAGCGCTTGCCCAAAGTCACGACTGGTATCAAGTAGGCTTCCTAGACGATGATGAGCATAAGCAAAAGCGTACCCTGAACGGTATAAAAGTGTTTGGGAAATTGGATAGCCTGCCGTACTGGGCTAAACGACTGAATGTTGCGCAAGTCATTGTGGCTATGCCTACGGCACCACACCAAGTGCGCAAACATGTTATTGACCTCGCGAATCAAAATGACATTAAAGCGCAGATGGTCCCTGCATTTGAAGATTTGTTGAGCGGGCGTGTCGCTATTTCACAGCTGCGAGCGGTGGAGTTAGACGATTTGCTCGGGCGCGACCCAGTGCAATTAGACGAGATTGGCTTGCAAGAGCAGCTAACGGGCAAGGTTGTATTGGTGACCGGTGCAGGAGGTTCCATTGGTTCTGATTTATGTCGCCAAATTGCACGTTTCTCGCCGCAGAAATTAGTATTGTTTGAAGCTAGTGAATTTGCCTTGTATAACATTGAGCAAGAAATGGAGAGTAAATTTCCTCAACTCGATATTGTCTATCTGGCTGGCGACGTTCGACATGAGGTGCGTGTCGAGCAGGTGTTCGCAGAGTTTAAACCCAGCATGGTGTTCCATGCGGCTGCGTACAAACATGTGCCCTTGATGGAACGCCATAATTCTTGGCAAGCTGTTCGCAACAACGTGTTTGGTACTTGGCAGGTGGCGCAGTGTGCACAGCAGCATAAGGTAGAGAAATTTGTGCTGATATCTACTGATAAGGCGGTTAATCCAACGAATGTAATGGGCACTACTAAACGAATGGCCGAAATGGTTTGCCAGGGTTTGCAGCAGGCAGACGGCACTCGCTTTATCATTGTGCGCTTCGGAAACGTGTTAGGTAGTAATGGCAGTGTGATTCCAAAGTTTCGTGAGCAGATTGACAAGGGCGGGCCAATTACAGTTACTCACCCCGAGATTACGCGCTACTTTATGTCTATTCCTGAGGCCGCGCAGTTGGTGATGCAAGCAGGCTGTATGGGTAAGGGAGGTGAAATTTTTGTTTTGGATATGGGCGAGCCAGTAAGGATTGCTGATCTCGCACGTGACCTCATTCGTCTTTCTGGTATGACAGAAGATGACATCAAGATCGAATTTACAGGTCTACGCCTTGGTGAAAAGCTTTATGAAGAGTTATTGGCGGATAATGAAAATACATTGGCTACACCGCATCCAAAATTGCGTATCGGACAAGCACGGATGGTTTCAGACCTTGAGTTTCAAGCAATGCTGACTTGGATATCAACAGACGTGGTTGTTGGGGATGAATCCGTTCGTCAACACATGCAACAATGGGTGCCAGAATACACTCCGGACACACGGACATAACAGCAAAGATGCGAACTCCATTTAAGCTCGCGCAGCTACAGCGCCTAATACTTAGTCCTTTGCAATGGTGTGTCATTTTGATCGGACTGTCCGTGCCGATCTCTGTCGCATTTGACAATCTTATGTTAGCACTCATTTTGTTGGGCGCGTTGTTCAGTCTTAGGCGCGTATCACTTGTCGCGATTACGCATCCTGTTGCGCGTGCCGCAATTATGCTTTTCGTCATGCTATTTGTTGAGATGCTCTATGGCTCTACCCCGCTGAAAGAAGCACTTGCCACCCTTGTTAAGTACATCGATCTAGCTTTTGTCCCGATTTTTATTTTTCTGCTATCCAATGAGCGTGCGCAACGCAATGCTCGTTATGCCTTCATGGTGGCGATGGCGATTACCTTATTGCTATCGTATCTGGTAGGACTGAAAATATTGCCGATAACGACATGGATGCACATCTGGACTGTGCCGGGAAATCCAGCGATTTTCCATAGTCACATAACGCAAAATAATATGATGGCATTTGCTGTCTTTTTAGCGCTTCTCGAATGGAGGGATGCTAAGACACGTGTAAGCAAGTTAGCCTGGGCTTTGTTCGCCACCTTGGCGAGTATTAACGTGCTGTTCATGGTGGATGGGCGGACTGGTCACGTGATTTATGCCGCGCTTATAGCTTGGTTTTCTTGGGCCAGTTTATCGCGTGCAATGCGCCAGAGAAATAAAAATTGGGGATGGTTGCAGGGCGCACTCATCGCTTTGCTACTATCGGTGGGAGCAGTCGGCAGCTATCACAATTCTTCGCATTTACATGAAAGGGTCGCAGAAGCAATTTCAGAATATCAGAATTGGATGCCTGATCATGGCAGTGCTTCTATCGGCCTGCGCTTGGATTTTTATTCGAATACCCTCGCGTTAGTGAAGGATAATCTGTTGTTAGGCGTTGGTACAGGGGGCTTCCCTGCTGCTTTTGCACTACGGATACAAGGTACGGATGCCCAAACAACACATAATCCGCACAATGAATACTTGATGATTTCGGCGCAAACCGGAATGATAGGCTTGGGGCTCATGTTGTTTTTGTTTTACACGCACTGGCGATATGCGCCATTACTTCCTTCGCTGTTTCAGCAGGACGCGGCACGCGGCTTGTTGATTGCTTACATAATTAACTGCCTGTTTAACTCGGCCTTGATGGATCATTCGGCGGGCTTGTTTTTTGCATTTATGACCGGGGTGTTATTTTCCAATCTCAAATTAGGATCGAAACATGACTGAAGTGTCTACGAGCAGCGCAGCGAGTGTAGTACCCAAAATTAGTGTGTACATCATTACTTACAACGAGGCTGACAAGATTGCGGCGGCAGTGAAAAGTGTGGTATGGGCAGATGAGGTTTTGGTTTTGGACTCAAACAGTACGGATGCTACGGCGCAAATTGCCACTGAATTAGGGGCGACGGTTAAACAAATACCATTTACTACCTTCGGTAAACTACGCAACGATGCTATCGCAGCTTGTACGCACGAATGGGTGTTTAGCCTCGATGCAGATGAACGATGTACTAAAGCCGCGCATGCGGAAATTACCAGCTTGTTAGTCAAGCCTGAGGCTGATGCCTATTATGTTCCTCGCCAAAATTGGTTCATGGGGCGTTGGATTAAACACAGCGGCTGGAACCCAGATTATCGCCAACCACAGCTTTTTCGCAAGGGGGCTTTAACATTCGACGATCGCGAAGAGGTGCATGAGTCATTTCAGGTGCATGGCAAGATTGGCTATTTCAAAGCTTTCATTATTCAGGTTCCATTCCAGAATTTAGAGCAGTTGGTGCATAAAATGCAGCGTTATTCCACACTGGGTGCACGTAAGCTGGAACGCAAAGGTAAGCGCGTCGGCATGGGGACAGCACTTCTTCATGGATTATGGGCATTTTTCCGAATCTATGTAATCAAGCGCGGCTTCCTTGATGGCTGGGCTGGTTTTGTACTGGCATTGGGTAATTTTGAAGGTACATTTTATCGTTACGCAAAAGCACACACATCTAAGTTGAATTGGAAGCATCCGCCGGTAGGTGACGATGAGTGACAATAGTTTGCGCATTGCGGTCATTGTCACGACTTATAACCGTCCCGATGCTTTATCCGCAGTGTTGGAAAGCATGCTGGCCCAGACTGACCGCAATTTTGAAGTGCTTGTGGCTGACGATGGCTCCCAGCCGGAGACCGCACAAGTAGTACAGCAGTTCCAAATGCGTGCGACATTTCCCATTCATCACATTTGGCAGGAAGATGATGGTTTTCGTGCCGCAGCTATTCGCAATCGCGCACTAGCTGCCACCTCCGCAGACTACATAATTTTCATTGATGGGGATTGCGTCTGTCTTTCCGACTTCGTCGCTCGGCATCGCAAGTTGAGCGAGAGCGGCTGTTTCCTTTCCGGCAATCGCTTGCTGCTCTCCCAAGAGTTCACGCAGCAAGTATTGCATGACAAACTCACTGTCCACCTTTGGCGATTTGGTGAATGGCTGCAAGCACGTATTCAAGGTCGGATTAATCGATTATTACCTATGCTGCGTTTTCCTAATGTTGCCTGGCTACGCAAGCTTTCTCCTCAGCGCTGGCAGGGCGCAAAAACCTGCAATCTTTCGGCTTTCCGCGCAGACTTGTTGAGTGTTAATGGACTGGACGAGAGTTACACTGGCTGGGGGCTGGAAGATTCTGATCTGGTTATTCGTTTGATTCGCGCCGGAGTTATCAACAAAAGCGCACGTTTCTCCGCGCCTGTGCTGCACCTGTGGCATAAAGAGAATGACCGCTCACATTTGGAGGAAAATCAGCGTCGCTTGAAGCAAGTATTAGCAGCCCAGCATATCCGGGCGCTTACAGGCGTGGATCAATATTCTCTGCCAACTGCTTTGCTTGATAGCGGTAGCAGGTCTGACTAAAGCCGAATACCCGTTAGGCCTGCCTCAGTTTGTTTGAGTTCGGCCTATAATTGCGGAGTCACTAATTATGTTTGATCAAATTTGTTTGCGCAAATAGTGGTGAATTGTTGGACTTCGAATTTAAAACCCTTTGGTGTAGACTTTTTGAGTGATTACCCTGGCTGGCAAGGGGGAGTTTGCTCAGGTCTGGTAAAGCAGGTAAACTTAGCAGGTATAACTTGGGCGAGGGGCTTGGCGGAGCTGGGCTTAGTTGGCTTTCTAGCTAAGAATAATTTGTTTTGGGGTTGGGATGATTTTAGTTACAGGCGGTGCAGGATTTATTGGTGCGAACTTTGTGTTGGATTGGCTCGCTAACTCTAGTGAGTCGGTGGTTAATTTGGATGTGCTTACTTACGCAGGAAATCGTGAGAACCTTGCTTCGCTAAAGGGAGACGAGAGACATATTTTCGTACAAGGTGATATTGGCGATTCTGATTTATTAAATAGGGTATTTCTTCAGTACAAGCCGCGTGCAGTGGTTAATTTCGCTGCCGAAAGTCATGTTGATCGCTCGATTCATGGCCCTGAAGAATTTGTCCAAACAAACATTGTGGGTACTTTTCGTTTGCTAGAGGCCGTGCGTGCATATCAAGGTGAGTTGGGTGAAGAAGAAAAAAAATCCTTCCGCTTTTTGCATGTGTCTACAGATGAGGTTTACGGATCTCTTTTGGAGGGCGAGCCAGCCTTTGCGGAAACTCGTCGCTACGAGCCTAATAGTCCTTATTCAGCCAGCAAAGCAGCAAGTGACCACTTGGTGCGAGCGTATTACCACACCTATGGCTTACCAGTGTTAACCACGAATTGCTCAAATAATTACGGGCCTTATCATTTTCCTGAAAAATTGATTCCTTTGATGATTGTCAACGCGCTGGCAGGTAAGGCGCTGCCGGTGTATGGCGATGGGCAGCAAATCCGTGACTGGTTGTACGTCAAGGATCACTGTAGTGCTATTCGTCGAGTATTGGAGCTAGGAAGGCTGGGGGAGGTCTACAATATTGGTGGGTGGAACGAAAGAGCCAATCTCGATATTGTTAACATCGTATGTGCTTTGCTAGATGAGCTTCGCCCCCGTGAGGATGGAAAATCTTACCAAGAACAGATCGCCTTCGTGGCAGATCGTCCCGGACATGATCGTCGTTACGCTATCGACGCCCGCAAGATTGAGCGCGAACTGAATTGGAAGCCTGCCGAAACATTTGAAACAGGCATTCGTAAGACCGTGCAATGGTATCTAGAAAATCAGCAATGGGTAAATAATGTGCTGTCTGGGGATTATAGACAGTGGGTTGAGCAAAACTATACTGAGCGCGCCTGATGAAAATTCTTTTGCTTGGCAAGGGCGGGCAGGTCGGTTGGGAGTTGCAGCGCAGCCTTGCTGCGCTTGGAGAACTGGTGGCAGTTGATTTCGATAGTAAAGAGATGTGTGGCGACTTTACTAATATGGAAGGGCTGGCTCAGACGGTGCAGGATGTGGCCCCAGATGTGATTGTAAATGCTGCTGCACATACGGCGGTGGATAAGGCTGAAAGCGAGTCGGAATTGGCCCGCGACATCAATGCATTGGCTCCTGGCGTATTGGCGCGAGAGGCGAAACATATTAATGCATGGCTGATTCATTACTCAACTGATTACGTATTTGATGGTGCCGGAAACAAAGCATGGGTTGAATCGGATATGACCGCTCCACTTAGTGTGTATGGCGCAACTAAGCTGGAGGGTGAGCAACTCATTCAAAATTCGGGGTGCAAACATCTTATCTTTCGCACCAGTTGGGTATATGGTGCGCGTGGTGGGAATTTTGCTAAGACAATGTTGAGGCTTGCGCAAGAGCGTGACAGTATGAAAGTTATCAATGATCAGATTGGAGCGCCTACTGGAGCTGATTTGCTGGCCGATGTAACTGCCCACGCGATTCGCTTTGCGCAGCAGAAACCGGAAGTTTCCGGCTTGTATCATCTAGTGGCGGGTGGCGAAACTTCATGGCATGGTTACGCAAGTTTCGTGCTGGATTTTGCGCAACAAGTAGGCGTTTCACTCCGGATTGCACCGAATGCGATACAGCCAGTGCCAACTAGTGCGTTTCCCACTCCAGCCAAGCGCCCGTATAATTCGCGCCTAAACACAAAGAAAATCCAAAACACCTTTGGTCTGCATATACCAACTTGGCAAGCTGGAGTCGAGCGCATGCTTACGGAAGTTCTGGATAAATAATTATGACAAATCGCAAAGGCATTATTCTCGCGGGTGGGTCGGGTACCCGCTTGCATCCAGTTACGCTCGCGGTATCCAAGCAACTCTTGCCAGTGTACGACAAGCCGATGATTTATTATCCCTTGTCCACATTGATGCTTGCAGGCATGCGCGATATCCTGATTATTTCTACGCCGCAAGATACGCCACGCTTTCAGCAATTGTTAGGCGATGGCAGTGCATGGGGTTTGAATTTGCAATATGCAGTGCAGCCTTCGCCAGACGGATTGGCTCAGGCATTTATTATAGGCAAAGATTTTGTGGGCAATGATCCATCCGCATTGGTGTTGGGCGACAATATTTTTTACGGACACACCTTTCAGAGTCAACTGGAAAGTGCCACACTGAGTAGTGAAGGTGCTTCAGTATTTGCTTACCATGTGCGCGACCCAGAGCGCTATGGTGTGGTTGAGTTTGATTCGGAGGGGAGGGCAACTTCCTTGGAAGAAAAGCCTGCGCATCCCAAATCGAATTACGCCGTGACTGGATTGTATTTTTACGATAATGAAGTTTTGGATATCGCCGCCAATTTGAAGCCTTCGCCGCGCGGCGAACTTGAAATAACCGATATTAATCGTATTTACCTTGAGCGGGGGAAGCTGTCGGTGCAGATAATGGGGCGAGGCTACGCTTGGTTGGATACGGGCACCCATGAATCGCTGCTTGAGGCGAGTCAATTTATTCAGACTATAGAGCACCGTCAGGGGCTTAAAATTGCGTGTCCAGAGGAAATCGCTTTTCGCAAGGGCTTTATTAATGCGGAACAATTGGCAAAATTAGCTGCCCCGCTGATAAAAAGTGGGTATGGGCACTATCTGATGCAAGTAATCAATGAAAAGGAGATTCGGCGATGAAGGCAATTGCTACCGCTATTCCGGATTTGTTGATCATTGAGCCTAAAGTGTTCGGTGATGAAAGGGGCTTTTTTTATGAAAGCTTCAATCGTCGCAAGTTTTCCGAGTTGGTTGGAAGGGAAGTGGATTTTGTGCAAGATAATCATTCACGCTCGACAAAAAATGTATTGCGTGGATTGCATTATCAGATACAGCATCCACAGGGTAAGTTGGTTCGTGTAACGCAGGGCGTAGTGCTTGATGTGGCAGTTGATATTCGCAAAAACTCCCCGACATTTGGGCAGCATGTTGTGGTGGAGCTGTCTTCCGAAAATAAGCGGATGTTCTGGATTCCAGAGGGGTTTGCACACGGCTTTGTTGTGCTTTCTGATACAGCAGAATTTTTGTATAAAACCACGGATTACTGGCATCCCGAATATGAGCGTTGTATTCGCTGGGACGATTCGGCTTTGAAAATTAATTGGCAACTACAAGCAGCGCCAGCAGTATCGGCCAAAGATGCACAAGGAGAATTTCTGCTTGAGGCGGAATTGTTCGTTACCCCCTTTCCCTTAATATAAATTCTTATACGTAACACTTGTTTAGCCGCCCTGCTAATCCTGCAAAGTCTGGTAAAACTACAGCCATCTGACTTGTCCGTCAAAAAACACTGGGCAAGACATTGATTATCATTCCCCCGCGTCGGCCTTAGGTCGTGATTGCGTGTGCGGATCCGTTCAATAGTCGTGACACGTCGTTTCATCCAGTCGTCGGCTTGGTCGCGCGGCATTTTTTGCTGACCGATCCTGTTTCCTTTTTCGCATATACAATGCCTGTGCCTGTTCCACTTCTTTCTAACTTATGAGCTTGCCTGTTTTTAAAATGCCAGCCGATGTTTTCTACGGGGGGGTAACTTTACAGCGAGCATTTCTACTAGGGATAGGGCGAACATTGCTAATTGGGGTTGACAGAGTCGTGATTGCTTAGTGTTGAAGTGTGGATGTATAATGGAAGGCTTAAGATGAGCCTGCTCATTACGAATATATATAAAGAAAAGTGAGTGTAAAAGTATGAAGCTGATTCCGACTATATTGTGTGGAGGGGCAGGATCTAGGCTTTGGCCAGTCTCACGTGAATTACATCCTAAGCCATTTATCCGTCTTGCGGATGGGCAAAGCCTTCTGCAAAAAGCTTGGTTGCGAGGCGCGGTGTTGGCCGATGTGGTTGAGACTCTTACTGTAACTAATCGCGACTTGTATTTTAAAACCGAGGACGAATACCGCGAGGTGGCTAACGTTCCTTGCAATAAAGACTTGGTTAATCGTTTCATTCTTGAGCCGTTTGGCCGCAATACGGCTCCTGCAATTGCGGCAGCTGCGCTGCAGGTGGCATCCTTGCATGGGGAGGGTGCCTGTTTGTTGGTGTTGGCTGCGGATCATTTGATTGTAGATGAGTTGGCTTTTTCTGAAGCAGTGGTTGCTGCAATGCAGTTGGCGGCACAAGGTAAGTTGGTGACTTTTGGCATTCATCCGGATGTGGCAGAGACGGGGTATGGCTATATAGAGCACGACGGACACAAGGTGGAGCGCTTTGTTGAAAAGCCAAGCTTAGAGAGCGCTCAGGAATTTGTGGCTTCAGGGCGTTATCTTTGGAATTCTGGCATGTTCTGTTTTCAGGCTGGAGCTATGCTGCGTGAGTTGCAGCAGCATTGTCCGGACATCCTCGATGCTATGCGAGCCTGTATAGCGCAATCTCGTAACGCGGAAGGTAAGGGCTTTAGTCAGCTTGAGCTTGATTCTTTATTGTTTAAGAATGTGCCCGATGATTCAATCGATTATGCGGTTATGGAAAAATCAGCCAATGTGGCGGTTGTTCCTTGCAGTATAGGTTGGAGTGATATTGGATCTTGGTCGGCATTGGGTGATCTTACGGCTCCTGATGTGCAAGGCAATCGCATCGAAGGGGATGTGATTCTGCATGATGTTAGCAATTGTTATGTTCAAAGTAATCAGCGTATCGTTGGTGTGGTGGGAGTGAGTGATCTGGTTATTATTGATACTCCTGACGCGGTGCTGGTTGCCGATCGAAGTCGTGCGCAGGACGTAAAGCATATTTTTGCACGTCTCAAGGCTGAGGGGCATGAGACTCATCGTCTTCATACGACGGTTCACCGTCCTTGGGGGGTTTACACGATACTGGAGGAGGGCCCGCACTTTAAAATAAAGCGTATAGAGGTGAAGCCGGGTGCTAGCTTGAGTCTGCAGATGCATTATCATCGCAGTGAACATTGGATAGTCGTCAGCGGTGCCGCTCTGGTGACGAATGGCGAGCAAGAGTTGTTTGTTAATACTAATGAATCCACATATATTCCAGCTGGGCATAAGCATAGGTTGGAAAACCGTGGAGTTGTTGATTTAGTTTTAATCGAAGTGCAAAGTGGTCAGTATCTGGGTGAGGATGATATTGTTCGATTTGAAGATGTCTATGGGCGCGCTTAGGAATGGCGCTTTCCTGTTTTAAAGCATATGACATTCGCGGCAAGTTAGGCGTTGAACTCAATGAGGATGTTGCGTACCGTATAGGACGCGCGTTTGTGCAGCACCTTGACGCTAAGCGCGTTGTTGTGGGTGGAGACGTGCGCCTCACTAGTGATTCACTAAAGCAGGCGTTGGCTGATGGGCTGAGAGATGGTGGCGCAGATGTGATTGATATTGGTATGACCGGAACTGAAGAGGTGTACTTTGCCGCTTTTTTTCTTGATGTGGATGGTGGGATTGAAATTACTGCCAGTCATAATCCCATGGACTACAATGGCATGAAGCTGGTTGCGCGTGGGGCGGTTCCGATTAGTGGTGATTCGGGTCTGAGGGCGATTCATGATTTGGCGGATGCGAATAAATTTGCTACGGTTAATCAGCGTGGCTCGCTGATTAAAGATTCTGTTTTAGATTCCTTCGTTGCTCACTTGCTTACTTATCTGGATATTTCGGCGATCAAGCCGCTTAAATTGGTGGTTAATTCTGGCAATGGAGCGGCAGGGCATGTAATTGATGCTCTGGAAGAGTGTTTCAAAAGTCATAAAATTCCTATCAGTGTCATTAAGGTGCATCACCAGCCTGACGGTTCGTTCCCTAATGGCATTCCCAATCCCCTGTTGCCGGAAAATCGTAGCGCAACTAGTGAGGCGGTGATAGCGCATTGCGCAGATATGGGTATTGCCTGGGATGGTGATTTTGACCGTTGTTTCCTGTTTGATGAATGCGGCGAATTTATTGAGGGTTATTATATTGTGGGTTTGTTAGCCGAGGCCTTCTTGGCGAAGCATCCGGGCGAAAAAATCATCCATGATCCGCGCTTAACATGGAACACCATAGAAATGGTCAGGCGAGCGGGGGGGGTGCCGATACAGTCTAAGACTGGGCACGCCTTTATTAAAGAGCGCATGCGCGCCGAGAATGCCGTTTATGGCGGCGAAATGAGTGCGCATCATTACTTCCGAGATTTTGCTTACTGTGATAGCGGGATGATTCCATGGTTACTGATTGCCGAGTTATTGAGCCGTAGCGGTAAAAAGCTGTCACAAATGGTGGGAGATCGTATTCAAGCCTATCCGTGTAGCGGAGAGATTAACTACCGTGTGGGCAATGCTGCGGAGGCCATAGAGCGTGTTCTTCAGTATTACACTAATCAGGTGTCCCGCTCCGAGAATGAAGATGAGCAAATATTTGCCCCGATAGTTGATCGCACAGATGGTATTAGTATTGAGTTTCCAGATTGGCGACTCAACTTGCGAGGATCAAATACTGAGCCTTTGCTAAGGTTGAATATTGAGACGCGAGGCAATTCTGCAGCCGTGAGTCAGTATGTGCGAGCAGTGGAGGCCTTGATTAAGAAGGGCGATGGATGTTAAAGATGTTCAAGTCTGTGTGGCTGTATCGTGGCTTTATCTTGGGTAGCGTTAAGCGCGAATTCCAATCCAAGTACCGTAATTCGTTGTTAGGGGGCGCTTGGATGGTGCTCAATCCTCTTGCTATGATTGTTGTCTACACCGTGATTTTCTCACAGATCATGCGCGCAAAATTACCAGGCTTAGATGGTGTGTTCTCTTACAGTATTTATCTGTGCGCAGGGATATTGACTTGGGGATTGTTCACGGAAATCGTCAGTCGAGCCCAAAATACGTTTCTTGAAAATGCCAATCTGCTAAAGAAGCTCACCTTTCCTAGGCTTTGTTTGCCAGTTGCGGTGGTTGCTAGTGCCTTGCTAAATTTTTGTATCATATTTGGCTTGTTCAGTATTTTCTTATTAATTTCTGGAAATTTCCCTGGCTTGGTGTATCTGGCATTGCTCCCAGTTCTTGCAATCTTGGTTGCATTTGCGATTGGCTTGGGGGTCAGCCTAGGCGTGCTCAATGTATTTTTTCGCGATGTCGGGCAGTTCTTCGGCATCCTCATTCAATTTTGGTTTTGGTTTACGCCGATAATTTATCCAGTAAGTATTTTGCCACCAGCTGCGCGCACGCTGATAAGCTATAACCCTATGACAAATATAGTTGGAGCGTTTCAGACGATTTTGGTGAACGGTCAATGGCCAGTTTGGAGCGGACTGCTTCCAGTAGCCATTGTAGCAATTGTGTTGTGTGTATTAGGTATGCGGCTGTTTCGTAAACATGCCGGAGAAATGGTGGATGAGCTATGACCTTTGTTGATTTAGTTTACGTATCTAATCGCGAGTAAATATGGGCACGATTACTATTGCCAATCTAGGTAAAGCCTACAAACAATATCCTACTCGTTGGTCGCGACTGTTGGAATGGCTGGATCCGTATGCTAAGCCTCGACATCAGCTCAAATGGGTGTTGCAGGATATTAACTTCAAGGTTTTGCCGGGCGAGGCGGTCGGCATAATAGGCATAAACGGTGCTGGCAAAAGCACGCTGCTTAAAATGATTGTCGGCACTACGCAGCCCACCACCGGCAGCGTTAATATTACTGGGCGAGTGGCGGCGCTGCTTGAGTTGGGTATGGGTTTCCATCCAGACTTTACCGGACGACAAAATGTCTACATGGCTGGCCAGTTATTGGGTATGAACGTTGAAGAAATTACACGCCTTATGCCGCAGATTGAGGCCTTCGCGGAAATCGGTGACTATATGGATCAGCCTGTGCGAGTGTATTCCAGTGGTATGCAAATGCGAGTGGCTTTTAGTATAGCAACGGCTAGTCGCCCAGATGTTCTTATCATTGACGAAGCGTTGTCGGTAGGTGATACCTATTTTCAGCATAAGAGTTTTGATCGGATTCGTGAATTCCGTGCGCAAGGCACTACCTTGCTGTTTGTCTCTCATGATAAAGGTGCAATTCAATCCATCTGCGACAGGGCCATTTTGTTAGACGCAGGCAGAGTGGGAAAGCAAGGCGAGCCCGAGGCGATTATGGATTATTACAATGCTATGATTGCCCAAAATGAAAATTCTAAAATTGAGCAGGTAGTTTTAGAATCAGGGAAGGTGCAAACGACATCTGGCACTGGTGAGGCAGAGATTGTATCGGCAGCGATTTATAACGACAAAGGCAAGGCTGTTGAAGTAGTGAATGTAGGCGAGCAGATAACCTTAAAAATTGTTGTCGCTGCAAAAGCACACCTTCCTGAGTTGGTTCTCGGATACCTCATTAAAGATCGTATTGGTCAGCCAATTTTTGGAACGAACACTTATCATCTGAGCTCGCCGCTTACCCAAATAAACCCGGGCGAGTTATTTACATATCAATTTGCCTTTCCAGCAAACCTTGGAGAGGGGTCTTATTCTGTAACATTGGCCCTGCATACAGGGGATACACATCTGGCTTCTAACTTTGCCTGGAAAGACTGCGTGTTGATTTTCAATGTGGTTAATTTAAATCAGCAGTTTTTTACTGGCGTGGTATGGCTTAAGCCGGAGTGGGAGGTGTTGCGTGAATAATATTAACTTTTATCGAGCTTTTGAAGAGCGCTATCGTGGATCGCGCGAACTTATAAAGTTGAGGTTAAATGTATATCTCCCGTTTGTTTTGCCACTTAAAGGATTTTATGGGGCTTGTCAGAGCTTAGATTTAGGCTGCGGGAGAGGGGAGTGGCTTGAGTTAATGCAAGACCATGGCATTGATGCGAGAGGGGTTGACAGTGATAAGGGGATGCTGGAAATCGCTCTTGAGCGAGGATTAAATGCGAGCTATGGTGACGCGATAGAGTATTTGCAGGAATTAGAGTCGGAAAGTCAAGTTGTCGTGTCAGGGTTTCATTTAGCAGAGCATCTGCTATTCGATCAGTTACGAACGCTAATCCAAGAATCTCATCGTGTCCTAAAGCCTGGAGGGCTGCTAATTCTCGAAACGCCTAATCCTGAAAACATTGTAGTTGGCACGGCAAATTTTTATTTAGACCCTACCCACCAGAATCCAATACCGAGCCAACTGCTTTCATTTATGGCAGAGTATGCAGGATATGAGAAAGTAAAAATATTGCGTTTACAGCAGGACGCAGATCTTTCCAGTAGTTGCTCTCTAACTTTACTTAATGTTTTGAATGGCGTTAGTCCAGATTATTCTGTTGTGGCCCAAAAAATGGCTCCGTCTAAAATAATTAGTTCAACAAGTCCGTCGTTTACGGCTGAATATGGGATTTCATTAGAGCAGCTTGCAAGCAAATATGATCACCAAATTCAGAGTGATTTATTGAATCTGAAAGGGATGATGGCGGGCAGTGCATTGGATAACATGGCTAAATCATTAAAAGAGTCAGATGTCGACCGTGCGGCACGAGGTGAACAGATCGAGATATTAACTAAAGCATTAATAGAGTCAGATGTCGACCGTGCGGCACGAGGTGAACAGATCGAGATATTAACTAAAGCATTAATAGAGTCAGATGTCGACCGTGCGGCACAAGGTGAACAGATCGAGATATTAACTAAAGCATTAAAAGAGTCAGATGTCGATCGTGCTGCACGAGGTGAACAGATCGAGATATTAACTAAAGCATTAAAAGAGTCAGATGTCGATCGTGCGGCACGAGGTGAACAGATCGAGATGTTAACTAAAATGTTAAAAGAGTGTGAAGCAGAATGATTGGCACGGTGGGAGCAAGTTGAAGCACTCACTGCGATGATGAAAAAATTGAAACCAGAGTAAACGTGAATAATAATCTCAAGAACATAGCCGTTGATTTAACCCCGATTCTGCCTGGCGGACTTAACGGTGGAGCAAAAATTTTCGTTCTTAATTTGCTTGATACATTAGCAAGTATTGCACCCCATACGCAGTTTGTTTTGCTGACGCAAACTTCATCGCATGAAGAATTGGCATCATTAGATCGCCCCAATATGCGACGATTGAATGTGGCTGTAAAGCAAAATAACTCTAATGTTTTATTGCGTAACCTGAATGTTGACCTGCTTTTTTGCCCCTTTACGGCACCTACTTATTTTGAACCGGGAATTCCAACCGTTTGCACAATTTACGATTTGCAATATAAAACTTACCCCGAATTTTTTTCGGATCAGGATATTGTTCAGCGAGATCGCACTTTTATCGAAGCTTGTACTTTGGCGACAATGTTGGCCCCAATTTCAGAATATTCGAGAATTTCTGCTATCAAGCATGGTGAAATTGATACATCAAAAATTCGCACTATACATTTACGTATGGCGCAACGAATAGTGACAGGTGTTGAGGGCGAAAAGGATGCGCTAGCTCGCCTTGGTCTTACTCCGAAGCGCTACTTGCTTTATCCAGCAAATTTCTGGAAACACAAAAACCATGAAATGTTGTTCACTGCATTTGGCTTGGCCTGCCGCGAGGGGTTGCCAGCTGACGTTAAATTGGTATGCACTGGAGCCTTAGGGGCTAGACGAGATTGGCTAATGAAGGCGATTGAGGCAATGAGCCTAGAAGATCGAGTGATTTTCCCTGGTTATGTGTCAAATGCCGAGTTGGCGATTTTGATGGAAAATTGTAATGGATTAGTTTTCCCCTCATTATATGAAGGGTTTGGCATGCCTATCATTGAAGCTATGGCAATGGGGGTGCCAGTGGCGTGTAGCAACACTACCTCTCTTCTTGAGGTGGGGGGAGATGCAGTTATTTTCTTTGATCCTCGTATTCCAAGTCAGATAGCGCAAGCTATCGTTTCTTTGGTTAATGACGATAAATTGCATGCGCGGCTTATTCAATCGGGATGGAAAAGAGCGGAGGAGTTTTCCGACTCTGAACGAATGGCAAGAGAATACTGGGACTTGTTTCAGTTGGCAATGGATACGCATGAAAGTCGACAAACGCAGACTCTTAAGGGCTGGGCCTACGAGGCGCGCGCTGAGGCAAGTTCATTGCGTGAACAAAATGTTAGCGCACAGGAACAGGTGCAAACGCTCACGGCGTGGGTTCATGAGGCGCGCGCTGAGGCAAGTTCATTGCGTGAACAAAATGTTAGCGCACAGGAACAGGTGCAAACGCTCACGGCGTGGGTTCATGAGGCACGCGCTGAAGCAAGTTTGTTGCTAGAGCAAAATGTTAGTGCGCAGGAGCAGATACAGACACTTACGGCGTGGGTCCATGAGGCACGCGCTGAAGCAAGCTCGTTGCTTGAGCAAAATGTTAGTGCGCAGGAGCAGGTACAGACACTCACTAAGTGGGTTCATGAAGCACGCACTGAGATAACTTTGTTGCGAGAGAAAAATATTGAAGCACGGGAGTAGTTGTCGAGGATCAGGTAGGTAATAGCTGACGTAAGTTTGCTGTAAGAGCACAATATTGGTGTATTTAGAGAAAATTTGTGCTCAAACAGAAAACTAGGCAGGCCTTAGTTGAGTTCTGCATTTAAAGCAACGGAAATTGGCTGAGTATCGTTAGGGAAGCATTTAGGACAAAAAAATATGAGCAAGGAAAAGCAATGCCCTAAAATATCAGTCGTTACGCCATCTCTCAATCAAGGGCGTTATATACGCCAGAGTATTGAGTCAGTTCTGTTGCAACATTATTCGAACCTTGAGTTCATTATTATTGATGGCGGCTCAAATGACGAAACTATTTCAATAATTAAAGAATATGCAGAAAATGTGACGTACTGGGTTACTGAGCCAGATAATGGTCAAAGTGATGCTATTAACAAAGGATTTGAACGGGCAACAGGCGATATTGTTACATGGTTAAATGCTGATGACTATTATCTTTCAGGGGCATTTGAGGCGATAGCTAAAGCATATCAGTTTGATTCATTAGCCCCCTTTTATTTTGGCGATGGTTTGCGCGTTGATGAGTTTGGGGGGGTAATATCTAATTTTTTCCCTGCTGGACGGCTGTTCTTTGATCGCGAAGCATTGTTGATGGGCTTGAATTACATTCTCCAGCCGTCAGCATTTATCAATAGAAGCTCATTGGAGCAGATTGGATTTCTAGATACGAACTTACATTATGGAATGGATTCGGACCTCTGGATGCGTCTATCAAGTATAGGTACACCTTGTGCTGTTAATTCGGTATTGGCGGCAACGCGCGAATATGCAACGACAAAGACTGCATCTGGCTCCTTTGCCCGAGTGGAAGAGCTTCGTCAAATCTCAATGAAACACACTGATCTGTCGATGACCCCTGGCGCGATGTGCTATTTTTTTGATACTTTCCTGCGTTTCGCACAACAAAATGAACAAGTATTTCCGCCAGCGTATCAGGGAGATATCGTTGCATTCTGGAAAAAAACTCAAAAGTTGCTGGAAGAGTATAACGCCGGCGTAGATGGTTTTCCTTTGCAAGCGAATGGTGGGAGTGGAATGAAAATAGGAATAGATATACGCCCGTTAATTATAGGAGCCTCTGGCGGGATGTCTCAGTTGATTCAGGGGGTATGTGAGCATATGTTTGCTCTGCACCCAGAGCATCAGTTCCTAGTGTTTTGCACCCCCTTTAACCGCAGCTTGCTAAGCTACGAAGGTTCCAACGTAAATTATCATAGCCTGCCTATGGCGGGGTATTTTGAAAGTTTAGATGGCATTGCCGCAGAAGCGGGGATTCACGTGTTGGTGCGGTCGTATCCGATGGAAGATACTTTGCAATTTCCTGTTAACAAGCAAATATTTGTCATACCTGATAATCAGCACGAAACTTATCCCGAGTTCTTCTCGCCTGAGGCTTTGGCCAGTCGGCGCATTGCTTTCTCTAAGGCATTGGGTGGAGCTGGAGCAATAGCGGCCATTTCAGAATTTTCAAAGCAGGCGCTTAAAGAATATCCGGGTACGCATTGCAAAGATATCTTTATAGTGGAGCCTTCTTTGCAAGTGGTGCATAAGCTAAGTGCCGATGGGGCAAACTTAAGCGAGGAAGAAAAAAAATTAATTCCCGATGCTGACTTTTTCTTGTTTCCAGCAAACCTATGGAAACATAAAAATCACAGGAAGATGTTTGAAGCATTTCGAATCTTTCTAGATAAGAGTAGTGCGAAAGATAAAGTCGAGTTGGTTCTAACTGGCAACATATCTGGATGGGATGAATTGTTCAAAGATTTTTCTGACCTCCCTATTCGTCATTTTGGTTTTGTTCGTCCAGAGTTTTTACGGGCGCTTCTGGAGCGTGCACGAGCTTTGGTTTTTTTCTCCCTTTACGAGGGATTTGGAATGCCTTTGCTAGAGGCATTTGATGCTGGGACCCCGGTGGTTTGCAGCAATACGACTAGTATCCCGGAAGTGGGAGGAGACGCAGTATTGACATGCTCTCCTGACGATGTTGAAGCAATGTCAACTTTAATGTTGCGCATTACTACTGATAATGAGTTAAGAGAGAAACTGGTAGCGCTTGGCAAGGAGCGACTTAAAGCATATTCGTGGGATAAATCCGCGCATAGCCTGATAGCTGCGTGTGAACGAGTCAGGTATTTTAAAGCCCAGTTAGAGCCAGCTAGAGATATTGCAAAACAGTCTTCACCTTTGGTTACAATTGTCACACCATCTTTTAATCAAGGGCGTTTTCTTAAGAGGACGATTGAAAGCGTACTATCGCAAAGTTATCAGAATATTGAATACATGATAATGGATGGGGGTTCCACGGATGAATCAGTAGAAATATTGCGCTCTTACGGAGATCATTTTTATTGGGTATCTGAAAAAGACGGAGGCCAGACCGATGCAATTAATAAGGGGATGATTCGAGCGAATGGAGAGATACTGGCATATTTGAACTCGGATGATGTTTTAATGCCCAGAGCAATTGAACGAATTATAAAGTATTTTAATGAGCATCCAGATTGCGGGATGGTGTACGGAAAAGCTGATTATATTGATGAAAATGATGGGTTTTTAGGGGAGTATAATACTGCTGAGTATTCATTCGAGAGGCTGATGCAAGACTGTATGGTGTGTCAGCCTGCCGCTTTTTGGCGTAAATCAGTTGCTGATAAAGTAGGCCTATTTGATGCTGGTTTGAATTTCGTAATGGATTACGATTATTGGATGCGAATTGCTAAAGCAGGTGTTGGAATTAGTTTTCTCCCTGAAAAAATATCCTGCTCAAGACTGTACCAAGATACCAAAACAATGTCGTCGCGAGCACAGATTTATGACGAAATTTTTAAGGTTTCTCGAACGCACGCTGATTACGTGCATGTGAGTCATTACTACGGATATTGGTATTACCGTATTTTTGAAAAATGTGACATTGCAAGCCGCATAATGCGCCATATACCGAGAAAGCATTTGACTTTGGGCTGGTTGAATCACAAATGGGATCATCGCAGTCAATATGCTCGCAGGCATGTTGCTATATTTGCTCGTGGGGTGGCGATCAAAATAGTGGTTAAATTAGGTATGGCTCCTATGTTGCGGCGACTCAGGGAGGGATGCAGGTGGCTCCTAAGTTACCCTGATGAAGTTGCCGTGCTGGGAGGCAAGCAAAAAGTATTGGGTTTCTATTCGGATAATTGGCTATCCGATAAAATGATAATTCCAGCAAAAAATCACGCTTCAGGACAGCTCTTGCACATTGCAGGTGTTGCGCCGAAAAATACTACAATGACAATTTATGCGGCAGGCCATATGGTTTTGCAGAGAAATATTTTGGCTAACACTTATTCAAAAGTGGAGTTATTAGCTGAACTTGTTAACAATGAAACGATTGAAATTGAAATTGAATTTTCAAATTTCATCGGCGATGCGGCAGGACGTCGATTAGCATTTTTGTTAAAAGACACCAATATGTTTACTGAACATGATGCATATTAAGGTGCTATGCAAGGAAATTGGATGGTAGCAATGTGTAGTGGTCTAATAAAAACGGACACCTCAATAGGATTACTATTCACCTAGAGAGGAATCACCAATGACCAAGTCCTACAAGCATTATGAAGCTGCATTTAAACTAGAAATCGCCCGTATGGTAGTCAATCAAGGATTGAGCATAGCGCAAGTGGTTAACGACATGAATGTAGGTCGCACAGCAGTGCGCCGCTGGGTCGAACAATACCGAGCTGAGCAACTGGGTCACGCTGGCATCGGCAAGCCGATCACTGCTGAGCAGCAACGCATCCGCCAACTGGAGGTCGAGTGTCGCCAACTGCGCTCTGACAATGAACTATTAAAAAAAGCATCGGCCTTCTTTGCCCGCGAACTGAAATGATTTACAAGCTAATCAATCAAGGACAACAGAAGGCCGTTAGCCAAGCATGTCGGGTATTACAAGTCAGTCGTTCAGGCGATTACGCCGCCAAGCGCCGCGCCGATAAGTCCGACATTTGCGTCGCCCGCGTGCAGGTTAAAGCCGCTTTTGTAGCAAATCAACGCTGCTATGGCAGTCGTCGTATTGTTGACGAACTAAAGGCGCAATGTATTAATATTGGGCGTTACAAAGTACGTCGTTTAATGCGAGAAGCGGGTTTAAAGCCCGTTTGGAAGAAGAAGTTCGTGAATACGACCGACAGCAAGCACGATCTGCCGGTGGCGGAAAATTTACTAAATCGTCAGTTCAATCCCCCGCAGTCGAATCAGGCTTGGACTTCAGATATTACCTACATCCGTACCAAAACAGGTTGGTTGTATTTAGCAGCGGTGATGGACTTGTACTCACGCAAGATCATTGGTTGGGCGATGAGTTCCACGATGCCAGCGACACTCGTCTGCCAGGCGTTGCAGATGGCGATTGGACAACGGCAACCAACGGCTGGGCTGATATTGCATTCGGATAGGGGGAGCCAGTACGCCAGCCACGAATATCAAGCCTTGCTGAAGCAACATGGCATCATTTGCAGCATGAGTCGCAAAGGTAATTGTTGGGATAATGCAGTGATGGAGCGCTTCTTCTTGAACCTGAAGATGGAACGGGTGTGGCAACGAGAATATGCAAACCAAATGGAGGCCACTAAAGACGTAACCGATTACATCGTGGGATTCTATAACTGCACACGACGGCACTCCGCCTTGGGTAACTTAGCACCTATCGTTTATGAAAAGCAGTTTGCAGCAAAACAACCTATTGAGGTGTCCGAAATTACTTGACCACTACAATGTGAGTCAGGGAGCCAAAGCAAATAATTGGCTTTTATGATATTTGTAAAATTATTTTTGAATAGCCTTGTTTAGAATGAAATAAATGAAAATAAGTATCGTAACTCCATCATACAATCAGGGGCAGTTCATTGAACGTACGTTGCAAAGCGTTGCCAGTCAAATTTCTCCAGACTTTGAAATTGAACATGTCGTCTATGATGGAGGGAGCACTGACAATACAGTGGAAGTACTTAAACGTTTTAAGCCACCCGTGCGCTGGCAATCTAAGAGAGATAATGGGCAAGCCGATGCGGTTAACCAAGGTATTAATTCCACGGATGGCGAGATCATTGGGTGGCTCAACTCAGATGATGTGTATTACCCCGGTTCTCTTGCGCGAGTGGTTGCATATTTTGTAAGCCATCCTGAAGTTGATGTCGTATATGGCATGGCCGACCACATCGACCTAGGTGACAAAGCCTTTGAAAGCTATCCAACGGAGCCTTGGAACTTTGAACGAATGAAAGAAACCTGCTTTATTTGTCAGCCCGCGCTTTTTTTTCGACGTGGGGTGGTTGAGCAGCATGGCATGTTGGATGAGTCGCTGAACTACTGTATGGACTACGAATATTGGTTAAGACTCGGCAAGTCCAAAGTCCACTTTGCCTACCTTGAGGAAAAGTTGGCTGGATCTAGACTTTATGCAGACAATAAGACGCTTGGAGCAAGGGTTAAGGTGCATAAAGAAATTAATGATATGTTCAAAATGCGGTTTGGGAGAGTGCCAGATCGTTGGCTTTCAAATTATGCGCATGCAGTAATTGAGGCGAGAATTTGCCGTACGAAATCCCCTAAGTATTTTGCTTATGGGGTGTTTGCATGGACGCTCTTCTCAGCTTTGTACTGGAACCACAGAGTTTCAGCTGTACAGCGTAGGGAGTTGAGGGGATGGTTGTGAGCAGTGCTACTAACAGGTGGACTTTTTTTATACTACGTATTTATGCTCTTGATTTAAGTTGCTCGCTGTTTAGATGACAGTTGAGAGCCTTATGGGCGCACTTTATCCCCTGCTTGAGAGCCATCCATTGCTAGCTCCTTTGCTCTTTGTCGCAGTGCATGTATTGTTGGCAGTGCTTTTCTTGCCATGCTCACCAATGACATTGATGGCGGGCGTGCTGTGGGGTGGGGGATATGGACTAGCAATCTCAATGTTTGCAGCCATTGCTTCTTCCGCAACGACTTTTCTTTTATCTAGGGGATTTTTGCATAGTAGGATTGAACGTTTGTTAACGCAGCGCTACCCGAAGGCGGCTCGAATTTTGGCTCAGGCGGCATTGCATGACTGGAAAATTATTGCTGTTTCGCAGGTCAATCCCTTGATGCCGTCGTCAACGTTGGGATATGTATTTGGTTTGAGTAATGTTAGTTTTAAAAGATATATTATATTTTCGGCTCTGTTTATGTTGCCGTTGCAACTCTTGTTTGTAATAACGGGGCATTCGCTGATTAATTTGTTATTGTCGGGTGAGAGATGGGAAGAGGCTCTGATTTCAGTTGTTCTTGTTGCTATTGTATTTATATTCGGCAAACGTATTTATATAAAAATTTGTAGATTTCTTGGGGTAAAAAATGAAGCGTGATCAAGCTAAAATTTCTGTGGTGTTGTCGTTTTACAATGAAGAATTGGTGTTTCCTGAACTCCTAGAGCGCATGAGGGCAGTTTTTGCCCCTTTAGTTGAAAAAGGTTGGGTAAGTTCTTATGAGTTGGTTTTTGTTAACGACAATTCGAGTGATGGCTCAGAGGAATATTTAAAAGCAGAATTGAAAAACGGGGATGTTGTTGTAGTAAATATGTCTCGCAATTTTGGAGTTTCAGAATGTGTTATGGCGGGTTTGGCGCAAGCAGATGGTGATGCTGTGATATATATGGATTGCGATTTGCAGGATCCGCCTGAAGTGATTCCTCAGCTTATTGAAGCATGGCGTAATGATTCCGATGCCGAGGTGGTCTACACGACTCGTACGCGTCGAGACGGCGAGCACTGGTTGAAAATGCTGGTGACAAAGTTTGGGTATCGTTTCATTAATTCGATTTCAGAGATTGAATTGCAGATTGATTCTGGAGACTTTAAGCTTTTGTCACGCCGCGCAGTGCACAATCTTTTGCAGCTTAAGGAAGATAAACCCTATATGCGTGGATTGGTTAGCTGGATAGGATTCAAACAGGTACAAGTTTTTTACGAGCGACTAGAGCGTTTTGATGGTCCTGAGAATACTAAAATGAACGTATTAAGCCGTAAGGTGATCTATTATTGGCTTGACCGTGCGTTGATATCTTTCTCAGATGCTCCCTTAAAATTAATGTTGTTTTTTGGATTTGGCTTATCGATGGTTTCCTTTTTATATGTGCTCGTAGTGTTGGTGCAAAAGCTACTGGGACTTTCAGTTCCTGGGTGGGCAGCAATTATGTCCGCAATACTTTTTCTTGGTGGCGTGCAAATAATGATGCTGGGCTTTATTGGGCTGTACATAGGCGCAACATTTAAAGAAGTAAAGCAGCGTCCGCGATATATAGTTAAAAATGTACTTGGTAAAGAAGGTGAGATATGAAAACGTTATGGGATGATGAGGTTGAGATTGGCTTTCCTAAAGAGCTTGATAAGAGAGTGTACTCTTCGCGCTTGCTTGGACAAGACAAGTCTCTCGTGCTTCACGGGGGAGGGAATACTTCCGTAAAGTTGTTAGAGAAAAATATTTTTGGTGAAGAAGAAGAGGTGCTGTACGTTAAAGGTAGTGGCTGGGACTTGGAGACCATTGCAACGGGAGGCTTCGCGCCTGTTCATCTGGATTACTTGAAAAAACTTGCACAACTACCTAGTCTGTCAGATCCTGAAATGGTCAATCAACTGATTACCCATCAGACTTCTGCCGTAGCGCCAGTGCCGTCGGTTGAGGCGATTTTGCATGCTATTTTGCCTTATCCCTATGTAGACCACACTCACGCTGACGCAATTATCTCGGTAACCAATACTGAGAAGGGTGAAGCGAGAGTGCGCGAGATATATGGAGATGCAGTGGTGATTATTCCTTATGTTATGCCGGGATTTGATCTAGCCAAGCTGTGCGCAGAGCGCTTTGCCGCTGACGCAGGACCCAATACCATAGGCATGGTGCTGCTGAATCATGGCATCTTTTCGTTCGGGCAAAATGCGAAGGAATCCTATGATCGAATGATCGATCTGGTTGGGCGCGCTGAAGATTATTTAAAGCGCCATAATGCGTGGGATGTTGCCTACACTGATGAGGTAGCCTCGCATGGTATGGAATTAGCATACGATCAGGCCAAGCTGCGCTACGACATTTCCAAAGCAGCAGGCTTTCCTGTTATCGTCGCGCGTCACGCAAACAATAAAACCCTCTCTTTTGCGCGTCGCTCTGACATATCCGTCATCTCGCAGCAAGGTCCAGCAACTCCTGATCATGTGATTCGTACTAAGCGCTTACCTCTCCAGGGACGTGATGTGGAGGGATACATTGCTCAGTACAAAGAGTATTTTTCAACCCAGGAATCACAGGCGAAAGAGCGTAAAACCATGCTGGAACCAGCGCCACGCGTGGTGCTGGATAGTGAGCTTGGCTTGTGTGCAGTAGGCAAAACTACGAAAGAGGCCGGTATAGTCGCTGACATTTATGATCACACTATGGACATTATCTTACGTGCTACCGCTCTGGGTGGGTATCGCGCACTACCTGCGAAAGATATATTCGATGTCGAATATTGGGATCTAGAGCAAGCCAAGTTGCGTAAGGGCGGGAAACCCTTGCAATTCACTGGTGAAGTGGCATTAGTTACTGGTGCAGCATCGGGTATTGGCAAGGCTTGCGTCGAATCGCTGTTGGCACGCGGTGCGGCAGTAGTGGGACTCGATCTGGATGCTGAGGTATGCTCACTCAAAACCGGTTCGAATTTTCTTGGCTTGCAATGTGACCTTACTTCAGAAGAGCAATTCAAAAGAGCGCTAGTGGAAGCCGTTGAAACTTTTGGTGGCTTAGATATGTTGGTGCTGAACGCAGGCATCTTCCCTGGTGGTTGCCGTATTGAATCGCTCAAAACTGAAGAGTGGCAGAAAGTAATGCGCATAAATCTTGATGCAAACATGATGCTGATGCGGGAATGTCATGCCTATATGAAGATCGCACCGCGTGGCGGGAGAGTGGTGGTGATCGGCTCCAAGAATGTCCCAGCCCCCGGCCCTGGTGCGGCTGCCTATTCGGCCTCCAAGGCCGCGCTTAACCAGTTGGCACGAGTCGCTGCTCTGGAGTGGGGGGTGGACAATATCCGCATTAATTCGCTGCATCCCAATGCCGTGTTTGACACTGGATTGTGGACGCAGGAAGTACTAGACGCACGTGCGAAACATTATGGTATGAGTGTGCAGGAATATAAAACCAACAATGTGTTGCAGACTGAAGTGACCAGCAAAGATGTAGCAGAGTTAACGGCGGAGATGTGTGGGGCTTTATTTGCTAAAACTACAGGGGCATGGGTTCCAATTGATGGCGGCAATGACCGCGTAATTTGATTTTTTAACCAACTCGCCTAACGAACTCTTATGTTGGAATGTGCTGCGATAGCGAGGGAAATAGGTATTTTAAGGGGTAAAAATGAGTAATTCCATACTGGGTATTATCGGAGGTAGCGGTGTATATGATATAGACGGCTTGGTAAACAAACGCTGGGAGGCTGTTTGTTCCTCGTTCGGTGCGCCTTCCGACGAGTTGTTGTTCGGTGAATTGAATGGGCAGCAACTGGTGTTTTTGCCACGTCACGGACGAGGTCATAAAATACCTCCTTCCGAAATTAATTTTCGCGCAAATATTGATGCGCTCAAGCGAGCAGGTGTAAGCGATGTGATTTCAGTGAGCGCAGTGGGGTCGCTGCGCGAGCACCTAAAGCCCGGAATGTTTGTTATTGTGGATCAGTTCATAGATCGCACCTTCATGCGCAACAAGTCTTTCTTTGGCAGTGGACTGGTGGCTCATGTTTCGATGGCTCATCCGGTATGTTCTCGTTTAGGTGATCACATTGAAGCCGCTGCAACGGAAGCGGGCATAGATGCTCTGCGCGGAGGTACTTACCTTGTCATGGAAGGCCCGCAATTCTCAAGTCTGGCAGAGTCTGAACTTTACCGTAGTTGGAATTGTGATGTAATCGGCATGACCAATATGCCAGAAGCCAAACTCGCCCGCGAGGCTGAAATGTGTTATGCAACCGTCGCAATGGTGACTGATTTTGATTGCTGGCATCCGGATCATGACGACGTAACGGTGGAGCAAATCGTCAAAGTGTTGTTATCCAATGCTGACAAAGCACGTTCTTTGGTGAAGCAAGTTGCTCCTAAGGTGATCAATGATGCTCATGGTATAAACTGCTCTTGCAGATCAGCACTGGAGCACGCCCTCATTACAGCCCCAGATGCTCGTGATCAGACAATGATTAAGCAGTTGGATGCTGTAGCAGGACGTGTGTTGAAAAACTAATCAACAGATCTGAGAACTAAAGCCACCGAAAATGTTAAATTAAATTTTCGTGATGTGCTTACTTTTAATAATTAGCCATTAGTGCAGAAGGAAGAAAATGCCCATTAAATCAAAAATTCGGACGGTTCCTCATTACCCCAAGCAAGGGATTATGTTTCGAGATATTACGACACTATTGAAAGACCCAGTAGGCTTTCGCCTCACTATCAACGAGTTGGCTAAGCGCTATGCAGACATGAAGATTGACCGTGTTGCCGGAATTGAGGCGCGAGGATTTATTTTGGGTGCAGCCCTCGCATTTCAATTGGGCTTGGGTTTCGTGCCAATTCGAAAAAAAGGCAAGCTTCCAGCAGAAACTGTTGGGCAAGACTATGATCTTGAATATGGCACTGACCGTATCGAGATGCATGTGGATTCAGTGTCTAAAGGTGAGAAGGTGCTGCTTGTAGACGATTTGATCGCTACCGGCGGAACTGCCGAGGCCGCATGTAAACTAATAGAGTCTATGGGCGGTGAAGTTTTGGAATGTTGTTTTGTGATTGACCTGCCCGATATCGGAGGTCGCGCCCGTTTGGAAAAACACGGACACAAAGTTTTCGCGCTGTGTGAATTTGAGGGTGATTGAAATGGATCAGACGAGTGGCAGCAGGCAAAAAGTTGAGACGCTAAAGTGGCAGGATGGTCGTCTTGAAATGATAGACCAAAGAGTGCTACCAGCACGGTTTGAGTATTTACCTTACACATCTGCATCCGATGTGGCTGAAGGTATTCGCTTGATGGTAGTACGGGGCGCCCCGGCAATCGGTTGTGCAGCTGCATATGGGGTGGCACTGGAAGCGATGGTTTTGCGAAATGCTAGCCGGGAAGCTTTTGTTGCGGGCATGGCAAAGGGCTTTGAGATACTTGCGGCGAGCCGTCCGACAGCAGTGAATCTGTTTTGGGCGCTTAAGCGTATGCGCGGACTGTGGGATGCGATTAAGCATTTAACTGTTAGCGAGATCGCTGATCGCCTACTTGCTGAAGCGCATGAAGTCTCGGTTGAGGATATTCGAATTAACCGCGCGATGGGAGCGCATGGTGCGGAGCTGTTGGCAGACGGAGCTCGGGTATTGACGCATTGCAACGCCGGAGCCTTGGCGACGGCAGGCTGGGGTACTGCGTTGGGAGTATTTCGCTCGGCGGTGGAAGCCGGAAAAAAGATTTCCGTGATTGCCGATGAAACGCGCCCCTTTTTGCAAGGCGCACGCCTGACTGCATGGGAAATGGTGCAGGAAAAAATTCCTGTTACGCTGATTACCGACAATATGGCCGGCTATATGATGGCGCATGGCGAAGTGGATGCAGTGGTAGTCGGGACAGACCGCGTGGCGGCCAACGGGGATGTGGCGAACAAGATCGGCACTTACATGGTGGCGGTATTGGCACAACGACATAATATCCCGTTCTATGTGGCCTGCCCGTTATCTACAATCGACCTGAATATTTCCGCCGGAGCTGATATTCCTATTGAGGAACGTTCAGTCGATGAGGTGAAAGGTTTTCGTGATTATCACTGGGCTGCGGAAGGGGTGAAAATTAGAAATCCTTCTTTTGATGTAACTCCGGCAGAACTTGTTAGTGCATTGATTACTGAAAAAGGTATTGTGAATACCCCCAATGCAGAAAAAATCTCCGCCCTATTTGATTAACGCTAGTTGTTGGCTAGGATATGCTAGGAAATAAAAATGATAAGGAGTCATTGGTGAATTCGAATGATCTACGTCCCAAATTAAGTGCCTATATCATTGCGTATAACGAAGCGGGTCGAATTGCAGGAGCCGTGCAAAGTGTTGCTTGGGCGGATGAGGTGCTGGTGCTCGATTCGAACAGTACAGATGAAACTGCGAAGATTGCGGCGGAAATGGGCGCGACTGTTAAACAGATTCCTTTTACGACCTTTGGTAAATTACGTAATGATGCAATCGCGGCATGTAAGTACGATTGGATATTTAGTCTTGATACGGATGAGTTTTGCACACCTGCAGCACGGGCTGAGATAATCAATGTGTTGGAGCAGCCCGAAGCGGATGCTTACTACGTCCCACGACGCAATTGGTTTATGGGGCGCTGGGTGAAACATTGTGGTTGGTATCCGGATTATCGACAGCCCCAATTGTTTCGCAAGGGGGCGTTGCAATTTGATGATCACGAAGAAGTGCATGAGTCGTTTCAGGTGCTAGGCAAGATCGGATATTTCAACTCGTCAATTATTCAGGTGCCATACCAAAACTTGGAGCAATTAATACATAAAATGCAGCGTTACTCCACTCTTGGTGCGCGTAAGTTAGAGCGCAAAGGGAGGCGTTTTGGGATGAGTGCAGCACTCATCCATGGTTTGTGGGCCTTCTTTCGCATTTATGTAATTAAGCTGGGTTTTCTTGATGGATGGGCCGGTTTTATGCTGGCGCTAGGAAATTTTGAAGGTACTTTTTACCGTTATGCAAAAGCATATATGGCTAGGATGGACTGGGGCCCGCCCCCCAAAAATTGATACTGAACTGTAGTTTTGTAGCATGTTGTTTAGCCAGTAGAGCTGAAAATCGTGCTCAGTGCGTAGTGAAAATGTTAGATTTCCACGTTAGTGTTTGCTTAAGTTCTACGCATGATATAAAGCGTAGTGTTAGGCGATTTTCAAGTGGATGCAAATTTTTTGGGCCTTTCCAGTAGTGATAAATGTACAGCCATTGCTTGCTTTTGCATGTCGTATGAACTTAATTCTACCCATGTCTCATCACTCCTTGTTACAGGCAAGGACGCTTTTCGTCAATGCGGGTACGGCTTCCTTCGCATGCGCTTTCTCCTGAGTTTGCAGTTATTCAAAGCATCGCTTGGGCAAGGTCGTCGCTTAGCGCACTGTCCGATAAAACTTTACCAATGTTCATGTTTTTCGTTGTAAAATAGAGACTTTAGGTTGTGCTGGCGGCAATTTTATTGCTGCGACAGTAATCGTTGGTTGCATTGAGGTACATTTTATAAGGGTTTTTTTAGTGTCCAGTAAACTAGATGTTTTGTTTGTTAATCCTGACTCGTCTGCCAAGGCCTATCAGGGTCTTGCCACTGTATATTCAGCTATCGAGCCACCCACATGGTCGTTGTTGTTGGCAGAGTCTTGTCGGTCAAAAGGTTTTGGGGTCGCAATTCTAGATTGTGATGCTGAGCGGTTGACGCTCGAGCAATCCGTTAAGCGCGTAGAGGACTGCCGTCCGCGCTTGGTTGTGTTTGTGGTTTATGGTCAGAACCCTAACTCGGGAACTACGAGCATGATAGGGGCCTTGGCAATGGCAAAGGCGCTGAAAATAAATCACCCAGAGACCACGGTATGCTTCGTTGGCTCTCATACAAGTGCCTTGCCAATGGAGGTGCTTTCGTATGATTGTGTAGATATTGTGTTGTTGAATGAAGGTGTTTACGCCTTGCATAATTTACTTAAGAGTAATTTGGGTGAGGATTTGCACCACATCAAGGGTATTGGTTATAAGAAGCGTGGGCCGGCAAACTTCTTTCTCCCTACGTTTAATGCGCCTCAGGGTGTGGTTCCGCAAGGGCGTATGGATGTAGATCTACCCGGTTATGCTTGGGACCTATTGCCATTTCGCGAAAAGCCGCTTGATCTATACCGCGCACATTTTTGGCACGCAGAATTTGACCATGGCAAACGCACGCCTTTTGCGGCTATTTACACTTCTCTGGGCTGTAATTTTGGCTGCGATTTCTGCATGATTAATATTGTTAATCGTGTAGATAATGGTGAGGGTGTGAATGCAAGGGATTCTAGAGGAATGCGATTCTGGAGTCCCGAGTGGGTAAGTCGTGAAATGCGTAAGCTCGCAAATATGGGTGTGCGTACTTTGCGTATAAGTGACGAGATGTTCTTCCTAAATAGGAAGTACTACGAACCGATTCTTCAAGAGGTGATTGATCAGGATTTTGGTTTTAATATGTGGACTTATTCGCGTGTTGATACGGTGCGTAGAGATGCTCTTGATCTGTTTAAGCGTGCAGGGGTGAATTGGCTGGCTTTGGGTGTTGAAGCGGGTAATCAACTTGTGCGTCAAGAGGTGTCAAAGGGCTCTTTTCAGGAAGTTAATATTCGTGAAGTTTGTAATACAATTAAAGACGCGGATATTAAAATTATTAGTAATTATATTTTTGGCTTCCCAGAGGACACTATCTCGACTATGCAGGAAACTCTTGATCTTGCGCTTGAGTTGAATACTGAGATGGCTAATATGTACCCTTGTCAGGCATTGCCGGGCAGCCCTATGTATCACACTGCGAAGCAAAATGGCTGGGCCTTGCCCGACTCGTACGAGGGATACGCCTTTTTGTCATACGAAAGTCAGCCTTTGCCTACCAAATACGTGGGTGCGGCTGAGGTGTTGAAATTCCGTGATGAGGCGTGGCAAACATATTTTACGAACCCTGCTTATTTGAATTTGGTAGAACGTGAGTTTGGTGTCACTGAGAGAAAGAATATTGAGGATATGTCAAGTATTCATCTTAAACGCAAGATTCTAGGTGATTAACTGAGATGATAATAACTCGTACCCCATTTAGGATTTCGTTTTTTGGAGGCGGCACTGACTACCCTAGTTGGTATAGGGAGCATGGAGGCGCTGTATTGTCGACTGCTATCGACAAATACTGTTATATATCATGTCGTCAATTGCCACCATTTTTTGAGTATAAGCACCGCATTGTCTACTCTCGAATAGAAAATGCGAAAAGTAATGATGCGGTTGAGCACCCGGCTGTAAGGGCGGTGTTTAATTGGGCAAACGTAGTTGATGGATTGGAAATCCACCATGATGGTGATTTGCCAGCAAGGTCTGGTTTGGGTTCAAGTTCTGCTTTTACGGTAGGCTTGGCGCATGCTTTATATGGTATGCGTGGTCAGATGGTTACTCAGGATATGTTGGCTAGGGATGCTATTAACATCGAGCAAAATATTATTGGGGAGAGTGTGGGTTCGCAAGATCAGGTGTCGGCGGCGTATGGTGGGTTTAATCGCATAGACTTTCATCGCGACGAAACTTTTAATGTTTCACCAATTATTTTGCAGGCGCATAGGCGCGAAGAGTTGCGCGGGCACTTAATGCTTTGCTTTACAGGTTTTTCTCGGATTGCCGACAAGATTGCAAAATCAAAAGTAGACAATTTTAAAAATCGTGAAGTAGAAATGAAGCGCATAGGAGAAATGGTGGATGAGGCCATAGCAATTCTTTCTAATAGCTCCATAAGTATTGATGAGTTTGGTAAGTTGCTTGGAGAAAGCTGGCGGTATAAGCGCAGTCTTTCTGATCAGGTAACAACTCCAGAAATTGATCAAATATATGAGGCGGCAATGAGCGCAGGTGCCATTGGCGGGAAAATTCTAGGTGCGGGAGGTGGGGGATTTATGCTGCTTTTTGCAAAGCCGGAAAAACACGCTGCGATTAGGGAAAGGCTGAAAAATTTGGTGCATGTGACCTTTAACTTTGATGACTCTGGAAGTAGGGTTGTGCTGTATCAACCTAATGGGCTGTAATTGATGAATAAAAAAAATAAGATATATGTTGCGGGTCATACGGGATTAATCGGCTCGGCTATAGTGCGGCGCTTGCAGCAAGAGGGATATAACAATCTGATTGTGTGTGGACATGCAGAGCTTGACCTTGCTGATGCAATAGCGGTGGATAGTTTTTTTGATCTTCATAAACCTGGATATGTGGTTTTGGCTGCGGGCAGGGTTGGAGGCATCATTGAAAATAAAACATATCCGGCTGATTTTATGAATGCCAATCTGGCAATTCAGCTAAATGTGCTCAAGGCTGCGCATAGGGTTGGTGTACGCAAGTTGCTATTATTCGCATCCTCCTGCATGTATCCACGAGAATGTCCTCAGCCTATGTCTGAGTCGGCATTGTTGTCTGGACATCCTGAGCCAACAAGCCTTGCTTACGCAATCTCAAAGCTAGCAGGATTGCAAATGTGTTTAGCTTACAATCAGCAGTATGGAGAGCAACGTTTTATCCCCGTTATTCCTAATAGTGCTTTTGGCCCTAACGATAACTTTGACCCTAAGTCTGGGCATGTTTTGTCGGCATTGGTTCGTCGTTTTCATGAGGCTCGTGAAACCGATGCGAAAAGCATAATGCTGTGGGGGAGTGGTTCACCTAGGCGTGAATTTATTCATACAGACGATATCGCCGACGCGGTTGTGGCTTTGCTTGCTGGGGATACATCTAAACTTGAATTACCTTTGAACCTAGGTGCGGGGGTAGATTATTCAATTCGAGAGTTGGCGGAAGCGATTGCTCGCGTGGTTGGCTACTCAGGAAAAATTGAATGGGATATTAGTAAGCCGGATGGCGCACCGAGGAAGTTGCTCGACAGCAGTCGGCTGCGAGCCTTTGGATGGAAGCCTGCAGTTAATTTTGAAGATGGCTTAAAAAGTACATATCGCTGGTATCTTGATAATGAGCTAAATATGGAGGCATCTAAGTGACCGCTAACACTATTGATTTGCGTGAGAAATCTCACTGGGTTTGGAGAGAAACGCTGGCGATCCACCGTCGCGCACCTGAAACTCGTGTGGCATCATCGCTCTCAGTGATTGATATATTTGTGGCGCTTTACTATGGTGGAGTGCTGCGTTTCGATCCTCTTCAGCCGCTTAATGAGGAGCGTGATCGTTGTGTAATTAGCAAGGGACATGGTTCGATTTGCATGTATCCGATTTTGGCTGATTTGGGCTATTTCGCACTTTCAGAGCTTCAGCGAGTCTGTCATGCGGGTAGCTTTTTGGGTGGTATTCCAGACCCAGTTATCCCTGGTTATGAGACGGTCAATGGCTCTCTTGGGCACGGCTTGGGGGTTTCGACAGGGATGGCGCTGGGATTGAAGAACAAGGGTAGTGACCGGAGTGTATTTGTTGTCGTCGGTGATGGTGAGTTGCACGAGGGGGCAAACTGGGAGGCGATTATGTTTGCATCTCAGCATAAGCTAGATAATTTGAATTTGATCGTCGATAATAACCAAATAAGTATGCTTGGCTATACCGATGATATTGTTAGTCATAATTCTCTTTTGGATAGGTTGTCCGCATTTGGTTGGGATTGTGTTGAGGTTGATGGGCATGATGTAGTGCAAGTGCAAGCCGCTTTGTTGAAAATGAAAAGCAGCAGCTTGGGAAAGCCCAAAGCGTTGATTGCCAAAACCCTGAAAGGACACGGAGTGCCCGGATTGGAAAATGCGCCGCTTTCACATATTCTGAATCCCAAGCCAGAATTGATTGACAGTCTCTTGGAGCAAAAATTATGAATACCAAACCTCGTGCAATGCGCGATGTATTGCTGGATCGTATTTGGCGAGCGATGGCGGACGACAAAACTATTTTTTTTGTTACAGCCGATTTCGGGTCGCCAGTCCTGGATAGAATTCGAGCTGACTTTCCGCTACGTTTTGTAAATGTAGGTATTGCAGAACAGAACCTAATTAATATTTCTGCGGGCTTGGCGCTTGAAGGGTACACAGTTTTTGCCTATGCAATTGCTCCGTTTATTACGATGCGCTGTTTTGAACAAATCCGTGTTAGTTTGGCTTTGCTTTCTGAAGTGCGGCCGATGAATGTAAATTTGATCGGTGTAGGGGCTGGCTATAGCTATGTTGTATCAGGTCCGACACATCAGTGCTACGAAGATATTACGTTGATGCGTGCATTGCCTAACTGCCGAGTTATGTCTCCTTCTGACCATGTTAGTGCTGGATCATTGTTTGATCGGTGTGTTGGAAGTAAAGGGCTTAAGTATTTACGTTTCGATGCGCAACTTCTCCCCGTCATTTACGAAGCGGGTCCCCCTGATTTGGAACTAGGTTTTCACGTTCATCGTAAAGGTGAGCGCATATGTCTGGTGGCTACTGGATATATGTTGCACACAGCATTTAAGGTGGCAGATGCCTTGTCTGAGGTAGGTTACTCAGTAGGGGTCATCGATCTGTTTGATATTTCGCACTTTGCCAGTGGAAGCTTGCTTGAAGAATTGGCATCTTATGCGGGTATAGTAACGCTTGAGGAGGGTTTCCGAGGGCGTGGCGGCATAGACGCGATGATGTTTGAACTTATTGCACGCAATAATATGACTACACGCATTCATAACGTTGGAGTCGAGGGTGCCTACCGCTTCGAGATTGGATCGCGGGAAGAGTTGCATGAACAGGTGGGTATCGGACAAGGCGTTGTTCTGGCAAGTGTGAAGAAGTTTATACAATCAATATAAGATTAATAGAATTGGCAATAACATTAACTTGGTGGAAATAAAATGAAATATCCTCTGATGCGAAATAATATCCTACGTGAAGACTTGGATAGTGTGATTGAGTACTTGAAACAAGATGATCCGATTCTGACTCACGGTGCCAATGTGAGGGCTTTTGAGGCAGAATGGTCTGAGTGGGTAGGTGTTAAGTACAGCGTATTTGTCAATTCTGGCGCTTCGGCTAACCTATTGACTATGGCTGTGCTTAAAATTCGCCACCCCGAGGGGGGAGAGGTCATTACGCCTCCTTTGGCATGGATTTCTGACGTGGCATCCGTGTTGCAAAACGGATTTACCCCTGTGTTTGCTGATATTGACCCTCAGTCTTTAGCAATGGATTCTGAGCAAATATTGAGCAAGATCACAGACAAAACACGGGCAGTGTTTTTGACTCATGTGCAAGGATTTGATGGTCTAACAGACAAGTTAGTAAATGAGCTAAAACGCAGGAATATTCCATTAATAGAGGATGTCTGCGAATCGCACGGCGCAACCCATAATGGGCAGAAGCTTGGCAGTATTGGATGGATATCTAATTTTTCTTATTACTATGCCCATCACATGAGTACGATTGAAGGGGGTATGGTTTGTACTAATGATCCAGAAGTTTATCAGCAAGTACGTATGCTGCGTTCTCATGGAATGGTTAGGGAGGCTAGTGACCCAGCGGTTAAGGAAGCTTATCTGGCAGAGTACCCAGAGTTAAATCCGGACTTTATATTTGCTTACCCAGCTTATAACACTCGCAATACAGAAATAGGTGGGATAATGGGGCGCAGTCAACTTAAACGCCTGAATAAAATTGTAAACCGCCGTACAGAAAATTTGCATCGTTTTTTAAAGCAAATCGATCCTACGAAATACCGTACTGATTTCAAGCTTGAAGGATCAAGTAACTACGCGTTTAATCTGATTCTGAAGAATCCTGATGATGACTTGGTTGTTCGGCTCATGGCTAAGTTGCGAGAGGAAAGTGTTGAATTTAGAAGAGGTAGTGCAGGAGGTGGTAATCAGATTCGTCAGCCATATTTAAAGGGTATTGTACCTGATGGGCATCATCTTGATTTTCCTGAAACAGAGCATGTGCACTTTTACGCTTTTTATATCGGAAACTTCCCTGACATGAGCGATATCGAGGTCGACGAGATATGTGCCATCATAAATGCAGCATAGGGTGGCAATGTGATTTCAGCTGTCATTCTTGCGGGTGGATTGGGCACTCGTCTTCGTAGCGTTGTACCCGATTTGCCTAAACCTATGGCCATGATTGCTGGGCGTCCATTTCTGGAGCATCAGCTTGATTACTGGATTAAGCAGGGAATTGAGCACTTCATTCTTTCAGTTGGTTACCGATATGAAGTAATAACAAAGCATTTTGGTAGTAATTACAAGAATGCGGTTATCGAATATGTAATTGAGTACGAACCTCTTGGAACCGGGGGCGGCTTGATGTTGGCTGTGGAAAAGATGAATAAACAACAGCCATTCTTGCTTCTAAACGGAGATACCTATTTTGAGGTGGACTTGAAAGCCTTAATCGAGTTCGCCTCTTTAAATGACGCAGACTGGTGTTTTTCTTTGTTTAGTACGCACGAAGAAGGGCGCTACATGGGGATGGATGTTTCGCAACAAGGCCAGATTGAATCACTCAAGTCTGATACTGCGCAGCCTAGGCGACTGGCTAATGGTGGTGTGTATTTAGTAAATCCGCGCTCACTAAGCAATATTAACATTACGAAAGGCGATAAAGTATCACTTGAAGACGATATTTTTCCTGCTGTAATTGATGCTGGGCAGCGCCTATTTGGCATTGAATTTTTAGGTGATTTCATTGACATAGGCGTGCCTGATGATTATTACCGTGCTCAGACTTTGCTCAATTAGTTACTTGTCATATAAAAGATGAATATCATAGACCGACTAAAGAAAAACATTGACGCTTCTATTGAAGCCAAGAATCAATTGCTGCAAGACGATAGCTCCTTGGAACGCTTTTCTGAAGCGGTAAAAGTGGTGGCTAGTCAATACAAACAAGGCGGACGAATTTATATTGCTGGCAATGGGGGGTCGGCGGCTGATGCCCAGCACTTGGCAGCCGAGTTTGTCAGTAAATTGGCGAGAGATCGTGCCCCTTTGCCTGCTGAGGCGCTCACAGTGGATAGTTCAATAATCACTGCCATAGGAAATGATTATGGATTTGACTTGGTGTTTTCGCGGCAACTGGCGGGTAAGGCTAGTGCTAAGGATGTATTCCTAGGGATAACAACTTCAGGTAACTCATTGAATATTTTGAAGGCGCTGGAGCAATGCCGCAGCATGGAAGTGCCAACTATTGTATTTTGTGGTCATAATGGTGGCAAAGCAAAACTAATGGCTGATCATGCGATAGTCGTTCCCGGCGAAGCCACCAGCACCATTCAGGAACTGCACATTGTATTGGCCCACACTCTTTGTGAGTGTGTCGAAGTCGCGATATTTGGCGAGTAACTTTTAAATTTATTAACTAGAAAAGGAAATGCAATGAGTCATAACATTCTCGTCACTGGCGGAGCTGGATATCTGGGTTCTACTATGGTTCCAGATCTTCTTGCAGCAGGGCATAAAGTTACTGTTCTTGACAACTTTATGTTTAAGCAGGCCAGCCTAAATCATGTATGCAACAATCCAAACTTTTCTATTGTAAAGGGTGACATTCGCATTGAAAGCGTGATGGCTCCTTTGCTAAAAAAAGCAGACATTGTTATTCCTCTTGCGGCACTGGTTGGCGCACCTCTGTGTAATTTGGATCCTATTGGGGCAACTACGATTAACCATGATGCGATTTCATTGATGATTAAACTTTTGTCCAAAGAGCAGATCGTTTTAATGCCAACCACAAATAGTGCATATGGTACAGGCGACGAAAATAATTTCTGTACTGAGGAATCTCAATTACGCCCAATTTCTCAATATGCAATTGAAAAAGTGGGTATCGAAAAAGAATTGATGCAGAGAGAAAATGCAATTAGTTTTCGACTCGCTACTGTTTTCGGAATGTCTCCGCGTATGCGCGTAGATTTGCTTGTAAATGATTTTGTGTACAGAGCTGTCAACGATCGGTTCATCGTGTTGTTTGAGAGCTTCTTTAAACGTAACTATGTACATGTACGCGATGTATCTCGAGCTTTTCAGCATGCCATTGGTAATTTCGATAGCATGAAGGGGCAGATATACAATGTCGGCCTATCTGAAGCAAATGTTTCTAAAAAAGAACTTTGTGAAACAATCCAAAAGCAATTGCCAAATTTTGTAATACTCGAATCACCTGTTGGTAAAGATCCAGATCAACGAAACTACATTGTTTCAAATGCAAAAATCGAAGCCACGGGATTTAAGACTTCAATGTCACTCGATGCAGGCATTGCTGAGTTGATCAAGGGTTATACAATGATCAAAAACTCTCAATTCGGTAACGTATAAAGCTGGATTGTATTCGAGCTTTCATTTTGGCGCGCAGGGTGTGTTGATACCCTGCGCGTTTTGTGTATTAAGCTGCGAGAGCAGCTATTTTCCTAGCATGTAATTACACAAGAATTTAGACACATGTCTGCAAGCCATTTGAAACCTAGGGGTAGAATTAGTCCGTGCTACTTTAACTCACACCTCAGATCTTATATTTGCATGTTAAGTTATGGCGTTGGATTGAGATAATGATGAATGACGAGCTGAATAAAATAAAATGAAACAATCCACGGATTACCTTATCGTAGGAGCTGGAATTTTAGGGTTGACGGTTGCGCGGGAATTGCGAAAGCGTCATCCGTCTGCGAGTATAACTATTTTAGAAAAAGAAGCCACGTTGGGGAAGCATGCCAGTGGGCGCAATAGTGGTGTACTACATAGCGGAATATACTATGACAGCAGTACATTAAAGGCCAAAGTGTGCGCTGAAGGCGCTCGCAGGATGAAATCATTTGCAGCCGAACATAATATTAACTGTCAACACTCTGGCAAAGTCATTGTGGCGACAGGGCCGCAAGATTTGCCGGTAATTGATAGGTTGCTTATAAATGCACGTGAGAATGGAATCCGTGCAGAGGCGCTGGATGAGCAAGGCATTCGTGAAATAGAGCCATATGCAGCGGTATATCAGCGGGGAATACACTGCCCAGATACAGCCGTAATCGACAGCAAAGCTGTCTTGGAGAAGTTGCGAATGTTGCTGCTTGCAGATGGGGTTAAAGTGTTATGCACTGCGCCCGTAACCTCAGTAAATGTAAATGAACATAGTGTAGAGACTCCGATTGGTGGTTTCTCCTACGGATATTTATTCAATTGCGCAGGTGCGTCAGCAGACAAAGTTGCGAAGTATTATAAACTTGGGCTTGATTATACTTTAGTCCCTTTTAAGGGAATATATTTCAGGCTGCGTCCTGAGCGCGCGCATCTAGTGAATGCTAATATATATCCCGTCCCCGATATTAACCAACCCTTTCTTGGCGTGCATCTGACTCGTGTTGCTAGCGGAGACGTATATGCGGGACCCACCGCAATACCCGCCTTGGGAAGAGAAAATTACGGTGTTTTGCAGGGCGCAGAGTTGGGGGAGTCACTACGAGTGGGTTTAGAAATTTCTAGAATGTATATTGCGAACCACCAGAATTTTCGCAAGTTAGTGCATACCGAGCTTGGCAAGTATCGAAAAAGCAATTTCTTTGCTTCAGTTCGTAAGCTCATGCCTGAACTCTCACCAGATGATCTTGTGCCTAGTGAAAAAGTAGGTATACGGCCACAGCTGATAAATGTGCGTGAGAAAAAATTAGAGATGGATTACGTCATTGAGAAAACAAGTGATTCATTGCACGTACTTAATGCAATTTCCCCAGCATTTACAAGTTCTCTTGCTTTTGCTGATTGGATTGTAGATCAAGCAGAAATCGTCTGAATTAATGTCAATTGAGAATCAAATTGGAGAAGAAGAAATTCCGGTAGATGTGGTCTCACGTCATTTGGCATGTGAAAATACTAAATTCTTTGTGTATTTTGATCATGTCGTTGATAAAGCAGGGGAAGAGGTAAAAAACTACCTAGTTGTATCACCTAAAATTACGGGAAAAAACCTAGTTACAGGGGTCGCGATTTTGCCGATAGTTGACGAGAAGGTTGGTTTGATACGCATATATCGTCCTGCAATAAGAGATTATTCATGGGAAATTCCTCACGGTTTTGTAGATGAGGGCGAAACTAATAGTGTTTCTGCATTGCGAGAGCTGCTTGAGGAAACAGGTCTTATGGTAGATCCTCCAAACTTAGTGTCAATGGGCTATATCACGCCAGATACGGGTGTGTTAGCCGCTAGAGTGCATATGTATCTTGCTAAGGCCTATGTGAGCACTCAGGAAATTCAACGAGAGCTTGGAATAAGAGAATTACGTTTGTTTAATTTTACAGAATTTGAAGAATTGATAATGAAATCAGACGTGCAAGATACATTTACGCTTGCTGCTTGGTGTAAATATCAATTGCTGCTAAAGGAAGCCAGGAATTATGACTAAAATGGCAGTATTTCTGGATCGTGACGGGACACTCAATGTAGAAAAGGGATATGTACATCGCATTGACGACTGGGAATGGATTCCTGGGGCAATAGAATCTATCCTATCTTTAAAGAAGTTGGGGTTTCTCGTGGTAGTCGTTACTAATCAGGCGGGAATTGCACGAGGATATTACAGCGAATCAGACATGCATAAATTACACGAACATATAAACCAAGAATTAAAAAAACACAGCACCTGTATTGATGCATTTTATCACTGCCCCCACCACGCGGAGTTTGGAAAAATTAGAGATTGCGAATGTCGCAAGCCTTTGCCAGGGATGATAGAGCAGGCCAAGAGTGATTTAGATATCGACTTGACGCACTCATGGCTAATAGGTGACAAAATAAGCGATATACAGGCCGGTATGGCCGCAGGTGTAAAGTCCATTTTAGTGCAAACTGGATATGGACATAAAGAGCGCCACTTGCAAGAGGAGGCCGGTATCTGCGTTGAGGATATAGTAGCTGCGAGTAACTATATAATCGCTCGCGCATCTTTAAACAGTATTCCAACAAATCAAAATTTAGAGGTGACACAATGATATATTTAACATCGTTGACTGTAATCGTATCCATGCTGTTCGTTGCAACAATACTAGGTCGGCGTGTTGCAGATCTACTTCCCAGTACAGTTAGAACTACAGTTGGCTTTTATATAGCGCCTTTGCTGGGCTTGTCGTTAATGGTGTTGATTTCGGCTGTGTATGGTTGGATTTCTCCATTTAAAACGATTACATCCGCTTCTATTTGCGCGGGTATAGTGATTCTAGGACTTGTATTTGAGAAGCAGCGAGCAGAGTTGTTGCGAGATTGGCTTGTCGTTTCTCTATTTGCTATTGTTGCCTCAATCCCTATTCTTGCTCCTGCCTTCCGCTTTGACTCATTTAACCCGTTTAACGATACATTCACTTATCTGGTACATGGACAATGGTTGCAACACCATGATTTTGCTGAGACTGTTAAAACATCAGGGTTTTATCCGTCCGAAACACAAGTAGCACTCTATCAGGGAGCCGGCCACCGTATGGGAGGGTCGTTTTTCCTAGCCTTTGTTCAGTCAGTCTTTCATTTAGAGTGGTCGTACTACGCCTATCTGCCCACAATGGGTATTGTGTTCGCGCTTGGTAGTCTAGCGATGGGCGGCCTCATTCAACAGGTGACTCCTATTTCGAAATGGGGCGTGCTTGCATTGTGTCTGTTGCCAGCATTCTCGATGAATGGTTTTGTCTTTGGTGCTCAGTACGGATTCTTTCCTCAGACTTTTGGGTTAGCTTTTGCCGCTGGCTTGGTTTGTTTGATTCCGGGCTTGCTGGAGCATGCCGTGAAAGATAAGCCAACGTGGACAAAACAATTCATTTATTTAATACCGTTGGCGCTAGCTTGTTCCGCCCTCTTGTTGAGTTACAACGATATGTTTCCAGTCTTGGGAGCAGGGGTTGGGTTATTTTTGCTTTTGTCAGGTTGGATGTTCAGGAAGGACAGGAGTCGTATAGTAGGTATTGTATTAATATTTTCAGTGCAGGTTTTAGCGCTGGTGAATGTCGAAGCTATCCGCATAATTAGAAACTTCGTGCATACCCTTCTGGGGGCTGCATCTGGTTCAGTACACTTTGGTTGGAAGGTACTATGGTCGCCAATGCAATTCGTTGCACATTCATTCGGTATGAAATCACCGTTTGAAAACCAAGTATTTTGGATAGATAGGTTAGTTAGCAGTTGGATTTTCCCAATTCTATTGATTGGAATTATTTACATTCTGGTAACAATCCTGCGTAAGAAGCCGAGAAACCTTACTGTACTTTTATTAATTTGTATCAATGTGATTTTTTGGATGGCCTTCCTGAAGTTCAGGTATGCAGCTGCGGGATTAGAAGGGGAAATTGGTAATACATTTTTGCAGTTTAAGCTTGCGAAGTGGCTTGCGCCAATTAACCTTACTCTATTGGGTATATGTATAGCATACCTATTGAGCAAGGCAGGTAAACTCAAATTTGCTCTAAAACTCAGTGTTGCAGCGGCCCTTGGCGTTGGGATGTTTGTGCAAGTTACGACAGTAGCGCAAATGTTTACTTTGCAACTGCAGGATGAAACCATGCAGAAGCACTCGCCATTTAATGTTTTTCTTGATTTGCGTTCAAGACTCGCTAGCATTCCAAAGGATCAGGTTATATATTTAGGGATTCCACAAGAGCATCACAAGGTGACTCAAATGGTTGCATATGTTTTGTCAGACAGAAAGCTGGCTGGGAAATATGAAGATGGTTATCTACGCGGGACTCTTCCTGAAAGCGATAGAGATATGTCTTTAGATATAGCGGATTGGATGATTCAGTTTAAACCTTCACAAACAGTGGATGAAAATCCGCTTGATCGGGTAGGGCCATTTTTAATTCATAAAGCACCATTTGCCTTCTATAATCTTAGTTCTGTAAATAATGCCTATGGAATGGAAACAGGGGATAAAAAAACTTGGAATTGGGTGAATAAGTCCATTGAATATAAATACCAACATCAAGGAAAGCCAGAAAGAACAAAAATAAAGTTCCAATTCCTTCTTTCTGGAAAGCCACGCACATTGACTGTACTAGTGGACTCGGCCTCTGGAGAAAACCTTGCAAGCTACAAAATTCCCATGCTAGGACAATGGGGAGAGTTCGAGAGTCCCTTTATTGAAACTCACTCGCAGGATCTAATAATTCGTTTATCAGCTGACGGTGAATCAATTCAACTGTCTCCACCAAGAGATACACGTGAAACTAGATTTCTAATTCAGAATATGTCAATCGAAAGCAAGTGATAGCAGGAAAAAATGAAAATAAAAGCTAAAGTTATTTATCGATTATTTCTTGCTGCAAGCATTCTTGTCTTTTTGTTTGTTCCTATGTTGTGGAATAAGGGACACGAGTATTCTATTCAAGAACGACCTGAAGCAATCCCAAAGCCCAATCAGCTCTGGGATGGTTTTTTTAAACGAGAATGGCAACCATACTTAGAGCAACGCTTCACCAATAGGATTAGAAATATTCGCGCATTTTTAATCCTCTCCTATAACGAGGTTATACATAGTGTATTTCACTCTCGGCCAAATAAACATTATATATGGACCCCAGAATTAGGATATTACCCAGTCGACACAATACTTCGCTTAAATGATGATGTCTTACATTTTGATGCCATTAAACAAACCTACCAGTATGCAGCTCGCCGTCTGCGTATTTTGCAAGAGATATTGAGCAATAATGGAGTTACGACTGTGGTTGTTATTCCTCCCCCTAAGGTTCGTATATATCCGGAATATGCCTCTCCATATTTAGTAGCACCAGCTGAGTCAATTATGGCGAAGGCCGTATCGTATGGTGATGTATTAGAGGAAAACGGAGTAAATGTAATTAATGTCCAACGCATGTTTACAGAAAGCAAAAAAACATATCCTTGGCCATTTTTCGCTGCAACAGGTTTTCACTGGAATTATTGGGCAGGCTGTCTCGCTACAGATGCACTGATGCGCAAAGCTGAAACTCTGAGTGGGCGGACTTTTTTCTCTATAGGCTGTACAAAAGTTGAGTATAAAAGATCCATGTGGGCAGATACGGATATTGCTTCGATTCTTAATATTTTTTCTACTAATGAGGTTATTGGAAATAGCCCATTCCCGATAATTACCCCGCAACAAGAAAGCGGCGGAGTAAATATTAAAATACTAATTATAGGTGATAGTTTTTCAGATCATATAGATTATGCTCTGACCAAAGCATTGCCAGATGTAAGTTGGTCCCCAAATTGGTTGACGCGGTATGATAGTTTTAGGTCACGCCAAACGATAGAGATGGGCGGGAGAATAGCTTCAAGCACTCCGCTAAATAAGGATGCTGCCTTATCAGAAATTCTAAGCAAAAATCTTTTTGTGATTGAGGTTTCAGATGGTAATGTATACCGCGCTCGGGGTAGGCTGAGTAACATGGAGTTTGGCGCTACAGAAAGTCTCTTGAAGGGATTGTTGCAAAGAGGCGAGGCGAGTAATGGATTTAATCCGGGATATTCCTTAACCGGTGGGTGGCGTACTATTGGCAGTAATGAGTGGCGCTCGACAGGTAGAGTGGCCAGCTTTGCACTACGTCCTTCAAGTAATGGCAAGCCGCATGAAATACAGCTAGATGTTGAAAATGTCACTCCAGACATAAATAAACAACGAGTTTTTGATTTGTTGGTGAATGGGAAGACTGTTAGACAAGTCAAAATTCCCTTTGCTCATAGAGGCAAGCTGAGATTGATATTGCCTAGCAATATTCAGCAGGAAGACTATCTTGTAAATGAAATATCACTTCGTGATACATCAGGGCGGGCACTAGACTTAGTGGTGCATGGCCTAGGAATAGACCCTGCGTTAAAGCCCCTCCCTACCTTAGAAATTAAATACTTAGCTTTGCCTACGATAAATCTTATGGGAGGAAGTGAGCCTGAACATATTTTAGTTAGTGGACTTAGTGGTATTGAAAGCAACGGTAAGGAGAGGTGGCGTTGGGCTACTGGACCCGCAACCCGAATCAGGTTTTACGTTGAGCCCACTTTGCCTGATAAAAAAAGACAAGTGGCGTTGAAATTTAGTTTCAAAAATGGTGTTCCGATACCTGAACAGACCGTAAGTATTCGTCTCAATGGAAATAATATTCGTCGAATATCATCAAAAGAGATAGTTGGACAGAATTTAGTTGACGTTGATATGGTTCTTTCCTTAAAAAAGGGAAATAATGTATTGGAATTTCTCTACGAGGACTGGAATTATGGGAAAAAAACTTATGCTGCACATGACCCAAGAAAGTTAGCTGTCGTTGTTATGCGCTTATCGCTTGATGAATTACCCAATGTTAAGTAAGCCTAAAGAAGAGTCTCTGATAAAGGTGTCCGTCAATTACTGATGGAGAAACATCTTTTGGGCTAGTGGGCACAGATAAAGGGACATTCTTTATTGCTAGCGGAATCGTGGATGCAGAAATATCTCTTTGTTAGGATGCTTAAGCGTTTTTGTACCTTAATGTATAACTATTTGAGCTTTTATGCGTTGATGTTAGTATCCAACTAGGCGTTGATAATGCGGGTAAAATTGAGGTATTTAGTCGTAAGCAACGCAAATAAAACCGAATTTAGAACCTCTCGCAATCCTTCGATTATGTTGTCGCATAGCATGAAATACTCAAAAATATAGTGGAAAAATTACCCCATGCTTTTTAACTCACCTTTGTTTCTTCTAGCGTTCATTCCCATTTTTTTTCTTGCGTACTTCACTGTTCAAGGAGTGCGGTTAAAAAATCTAGTTATAGTCCTGTTTAGTGTGTTTTTCTTTGCATGGGGTGACCCCGTATTTGTATGGTATGTCATAGCAGGAACTTGGGTTGACTACATGATTATAAAGCATGTTTTAATCAATCCTGCGTATAGTGATAGGAAGAAAAAAACGGGTGTATTGATCGCAATTTTGATCAACGTTGGGGCGTTGCTATTTTTCAAATATGCAAATTTCTTTGTTGATCAAGTTCAACCATTAATGCAAATGACCGGAATTGAAAAGCCATCTTGGTACGGTATTGCTTTGCCACTAGGTATATCATTTATAGCGTTTCACAAAATTAGTTTTATAGTGGATCTATATAAGAATAGGGCAGCGCCCCCTTCCTCATTTATTAATGCGCTGTTATATATTATATTTTTCCCACAATTGATTGCTGGGCCAATAATTCGATATCACGATATTAATCAACAAATTAGAGATAGAACTCACAGCAGTGAAGATGTCTTGGCGGGTTTTTTTCGATTTTCACGTGGGCTAGGTAAGAAACTTATAATAGCTGATCCTGCTGGAGAGTTGGCTAGTGCTATTTTTGCATTGCCACCAGAAAGCCTGCCTGCTCATTATGCATGGCTGGGTGTACTTGCTTACTCAGTGCAGATTTACTTCGATTTTTCAGGTTATTCGGATATGGCAATAGGACTTGGCAGGATCGTCGGTTTTCGTTTCCCGGAAAACTTTAATCAACCCTATACTGCAAAAAGTGTGACTGAGTTTTGGCAGCGCTGGCACATTACATTGTCAAACTGGATGCGTGTCTATCTTTATATTCCTCTTGGTGGTAACAAGGTGGCACCGTGGCGCATGTATCTGAATTTATGGATTGTATTTTTAATTTCGGGTTTATGGCATGGGGCTGCGTGGAATTTCATTGTATGGGGGGCTTACTATGGATTTTTTCTTACACTTGAAAAAATGTTTGAACGCAGTGGCTGGCGTTTGCCGACACCATCAATAGTTAAGCAATTTTTGACTTTCGTGATAGTGCTGAACGCATGGGTATTGTTTCGCGCTGATTCTTTGGATTACGCTAGGCGTTTATTGGGGAGAATGTATGGGCTTCTTCCTCAGACGCAGCCCACAATTGACCCATTTGCTTTGATTTTCCCGCCACACGAGCTTGCTATGGTGATCATTGGGCTGCTCATTGCTTTAATACCTCTTCCTGAAGCGGTACGAAGTTTAGCCTTGGTGAAAGATTCGATTAAATTGGATACACTACGTTGGGCTGCGGGAAGTTTTATATTTTTGGCTGGGTTGTCAGCTGCATTTGCATCAGGAAGCAGTACATTCCTATATTTTCGCTTTTGAGTTTGTATAACGAAAATAATACAATAATTATATTGCCCAAAAAGTGCTATTTTAAAACTGAAATGTGATAAATCTGTACGTTTCTGTTGTACAACTACGTTATTGAAAAAATACCTATGATTTACCTGACTTCACTTCTTGTAATAGTTTGCTTATTACTAATGGCTGTAACAATCGGGAGGCGTTTCGTAGACCTTCTTCCGTCTTCCTTGAAAGAATCTGTAGGGTTCTACATAGCTCCTCTCCTTGGATTGGCGTGTATGGTGCTGATCACTACGCTATACGGCTGGCTTTCACCATTTAAATCAATTGTAACAATCCCTCTTGTGATGGGAGTAATTCTCATCTGCATTAAATTTGAAAAAAATAGAATTGAGTTAGTGAGAGAGTGTTTGGTAATTTCTGCTTTCGCAATTGTTGCAACTTTACCTATACTTGCTCCAGCTATTCGATTCGATTCATATAACCCGTTCAACGATACATTTACTTATCTCGTTCAGGGGCAGTGGTTGCAAGAGCATTCGTTCTCAGAGGCGGCTCGCGCATCTGGTTTTTTTCCTGCAGAAACGCAAGTTTTTCTTTATCAGAGTGCCGGCAGTCGAATGGGGGGATCATTTTTTCTAGGTTTCGTGCAGTCACTTTTTAATTTGGAATGGTCATACTATGCATATTTAGCCACAGTGGGATTTGTGTTCTCAATTGGTAGCTTGGCACTCGGGGGGATAATTCGCCAAGTGGTTCCTGTTTCAAGGGCAGTTACGCTTGCATTGTGCACACTTCCTGCGTTTACAATGAACGGCTTTGTGTTTGGTGCCCAATTTGGATTTTTCCCGCAGACCTTTGGCTTAACTTTTGCTGCAGGTCTTGCGTGTTTGATGCCGGGAATAATTACAAATGCATTAAGTGAAAAGCCAACATGGTCAAAGCAGTTTGTTTACCTAATACCGTTAACTTTGTGTTTTTCTGCTTTTCTCCTTGCATATAACGACATGTTTCCTATTGTGGGGGTGGTGATAAGTATCTTCCTAATCTGTGTAAGTTGGATGTACTGGAGTGAAAAAAAGATAATTGCAGTGTTAGTGTTGATTTTTACGGCACAGGTTATTGCCGTGGTAAATGTCGAAGGCTTGCGTTTGGTTTATAGCATTATCAACACCGCCTTGAATGCGGCAGACGGCACGGCGCGTTTCGGTTGGCAAGTGCTTTGGATGCCAGTTCAGTTCGGCGCTTTTTCTTTTGGAATGAAGTTGCCATTTTCTATGGGTAATCTGGGGGCCGATACTTTTATTAGTGTCTGGATGTTTCTACTGTTGCTGATTGCAGTTATATTCGTTATCGCTAAGATTTTCAGAGCGAAACCAAGAAATCTAACTGTGCTTTTTATCCTTTGCTTAAATCTAGTTTTTGCGCTGGCGTTTCTTAAATTCAGATATGCAACTCCAAGTCTGAATGGCGAAGTGGGTTTCACCTTTCTTCAATTTAAGCTTGCCCAATGGTTGGCGTTATTTAATCTAGGTCTGCTTGGGATTTCAATTGCATGGCTTTTTGTGAAATTGAAAGGCTCTAGGCGCATATATCTATATAGTTGTTATTTAGCTTATTTTGTCATATTTCTAGCTGGATATATAACACAATGCGGCCTAATTGCGGATAATCAGATCCAGTCGATGCAAAAAGAAACCATGCGAAATCGCATGCCATTTAATGTGTTTTTAGAGCTACGTGCGGCGCTTGCCAATATACCAAAAGATGATGTGGTTTACTTAGGCATTCCGAACGAGCACCATAAAATGACTCAAATGGTGGCATATGTTTTGTATGATCGAAAATTGTCGGGAGATTATCAAGATGACTATATGGGAACGCATATCCCTAAGGAGGAAAGGAATATGTCTCCGCGAAATGCTAAATGGTATATAGAATATAAGCCACAAGCAGAAAGCGGCGAGAATGCCCTTAGACGTGTTGGTCCCTTTCTTATTCATCGCGCACCATTTTCTTTCTTCATTCTTAACTCTATCAAAGGGGCTTACGGCACCGAAGTCACGAAAGATAAAAAAATAAGGAATTGGGTCAATGATAAAGTTGAATATAGCTTTGTTAACATGGGGAAATTACGTAATGTGAAAATAAAATTTCTGTTTCTAGCTCAGGGGCAGGGCAGGACTTTGACTATGGAATTGATCGCTAAATCTGGGGAAAGCATAGCAGTAAATTCGGTCGCGATGGGCGCGGGTTGGGGTGAGTATGAAAGTTCACTTATAGAAACTAAAGGGAAAGATTTTACTGTGCAATTTACAGCTGATGGGATTCCAAAGCGTTTGTCAGCTGCAGATTCACGAAAGGCTAAATTCCTTATTCAGAATCTCACTATAGAATGATAATTGCAAAGGAATCTTAGCTTGCAGTGTTGAGGTATAATGCGCGTTAGATAAGCGGGCATTTACTCGCTGAGAAGGCGAGTCAGGGTAAGTTTTTTTTGTAGTAGGCTATTCCGTAATTAAGTATTTATTGCTTGGCAGATTGAATGGCCCTGTTTTTTATGAATTAACTGAAGAGAAAGCTCCGTAGTATGCATGTCGGTTTCGATGTTTCACAAACGGGTGCTGGTAAGGCAGGCTGTGGTTACTTTGCTCATGCGATGGTTCGTTCAATGCTGGAGCTCGCCCCAGAAAACCAGTATTCACTTTTCCCCACTTTTGGCGATTTTTATTTTGATGCACTAATGCCAATTGAAAATCCTTATGGTGGTGATAACGTATGTTATGGGCCGAGACTTGCTACGCGTGAAGATGCGCGAGGGTTATGGGAGGGGCGCGAAGTAGAATCAGTTTTGAAAAGCCCAGATGTTATTCACTCCAATAATTTCTGGTGTCCGGTTGGATTAGCTTCGAGCCGATTAATTTATACATTCTATGACATGGGATTTGTTGTTGAGCCAGCATGGACAACAGAAGCGAATAGAATTGGGTGTTTCGAAGGGGTTTTCCGTTCGGCGATAGAGGCGGATTGGGTGGTGGCAATATCAGAGGCATCGAGAGCGCATTATTTGAATATTTTCCCACATTTTCCTGAAGAGCGACTTCGTGTAATAAATCCGTGTTCACGCTTTGCTGATACGTCTGCACAGGGTGAGCGACCTGAGGCGCTTGATTTGATACCAAGTGGAAAATTTTGGCTGAATGTTGGCACTATTGAGCCAAGGAAAAATCAACGTCGCTTGGTTGAAGCATATGCTCGTTATTTGGCCTTGGGTGGTGAGCCCATGCCGCTAGTATTGGCGGGTGGCAATGGTTGGCTGATGCAAGACTTTCAGCGTCGATTGTCTGAGTTGGGGGTTGAGGCTCATGTCATAATGACTGGTTATGTGTCAGATGATGAGTTGATCTGGCTATACAGAAATTGCTACGCCAATCTGTATCCTTCTCTATTTGAGGGTTTCGGGTTGCCTGTGTTGGAGGGGATGCAGTACGGAGCGCCAACGTTAGCATCTAACGCGACTTCAATTCCTGAAGTCGCAGGTGATGCGGCTATCTTACTAGACCCTGAGGATGTGGAAGCATGGGCTCAGGCGATGTTGCAGTTAGCCGATGATGCAAGAAAAAGAGAGCAATTGCGAATTGATGGGCAGGCGCAGGCTGCGAAATTTGACTGGAAGTCAAGCGCGTCGGCATTGTTGGAACTCTACGAAGAGGCTATAGCCTTACCAAAACGGCAGATGAAGGGATGAAAAGAGCATTGATTACGGGCATTACGGGGCAGGATGGATCATTCCTTGCCGAGTTGTTGCTTGAAAAGGGGTATCGTGTTTTTGGTTTGGCTAGGAGGGAGAGTTGGCTTAGAAAAAATAATGCCAATCATCTGGCTGGTCATGTAGATATATTGTTTGGAGATATGTCAGAAGGCATTGATATTTCTTCTGTAATTCAAGAGGCTCAGCCAGATGAAATATACAACCTTGCCTCCCAGTCTCGCCCTGGAGAGTCATGGGCGCGAGCATCAGAGACGCTATTGATTAATGGATTAGGGGCTACGCGCCTTTTTGAAACGGTACGTCATACTTGTCCTGCTTGTCGTGTTTATCATGCATCCTCTTCAGAAATGTTTGGGCAGGTAACGGTTACCCCACAAAATGAGCTGACAACGTTTAATCCCGTTAATCCATATGCGGCAGCCAAGGTTTATGCACATCACATGGCCAAAATATACCGTGATAGTTATGGGCTATACATTGCTACGGGTATTTTATTTAATCATGAGAGCGAACGTAGGCCTCTTCATTTCTTGGTTCAAAAGGTGGCCTATGGAGCTGCGTGCGCTGCGCTTGGAATTTCAGATTCGCCAGATCTTAACGAAATGGGTCGCCCAATTGTTCAAAATGGGAAGCTTGCGTTGGGCAATCTTGAGATAGCGCGAGATTGGGGATATGCTCGCGACTTTGTTCGTGCGATGTGGTTAATGCTGCAACAGGAGCAGCCAGAAGATTTTGTTATAGGTACGGGTGAGTTGCATACTTTAAAATATTTATGTGAGGTTGCTTATAGTTCAGTAGGCAGAAATTGGAAAGAAAGCGTCGTAAGCGATCCAGCTTTTGTGCGCCCGCTTGAGTCGGGTCAGACGCAAGCAAGCCCCTTAAAAGCGCGCCAGAAGCTAGGGTGGGAGCCCACCATAAGTTTTGAAGAAATGGTTCAGGAGATGGTGGCAGCGCAGATGTTACGCCTACAGAAAATTTAATAAGGTGTGTTTAGTTTAATTTTGCATTTATTTGGAGCATTTTTATGAAACGAGCGTTAATTACGGGAATAACCGGTCAAGACGGAGCCTATCTAGCAGATTTGTTGCTAAAGAAGGGGTACGAAGTGCATGGCATCAAACGCCGCGCATCATTGTTTAATACAGATCGTATTGACCATCTCTATCAGGATCCTCATGTTAGTAACGCGCACTTTAAATTACATTATGGTGACCTAACTGATTCCACCAACCTTATCCGTATTATTCAGCAAGTGCAGCCTGATGAAATATATAACCTTGCAGCGATGAGTCATGTGGCAGTTTCATTTGAAACTCCAGAATACACTGCTAATGCTGACGGTATTGGCACTTTGCGCATTTTAGAAGCAATCCGTATCTTGGGCTTGGAGAAAAAGACTCGTTTTTATCAAGCATCCACTTCTGAACTGTACGGTATGGTGCAAGAGACTCCGCAGAAAGAAACAACCCCATTTTATCCCCGTAGCCCGTATGCAGTTGCCAAGATGTATGCTTACTGGATAACTGTCAATTACCGTGAAGCTTATGGTATCTATGCTTGTAACGGTATTTTGTTCAATCACGAATCTCCTATTCGAGGGGAAACATTTGTAACCCGCAAAATTACTCGCGCTTTGGCACGGATTAAGCTTGGTTTGCAAGAATGTTTATATCTAGGTAACTTGGATTCGTTGCGCGATTGGGGGCATGCCAAAGACTATGTCGAAATGCAGTGGCTTATGCTGCAACAAGAGCAACCTGAAGATTTTGTTATAGCTACTGGGGTGCAATACAGCGTACGTGACTTTGTTGATGCTGCGGCTAAGGAACTGGGTATTGATATGCGCTGGGAAGGAAAGAGCGTGGATGAAAAAGGCTATAACAATGCTACTGGAAAGTGTATCGTTCAGGTCGATCCGCGTTACTTCCGTCCTACTGAAGTGGAGACTTTGCTAGGTGATCCAACCAAGGCAAGGGAGAAGCTTGGCTGGACTCCACAAACTACTTTTCATGAGCTTGTCTCTGAAATGGTTCGTGAAGATCTTAGAAGCGCGGAGCGTGACGAGTTAGTTAAAAAACATGGTTTTGCAGCTTACGATTACCACGAGTGAGATGGATAGATATGAATAAGCACAGCAAAATCTACATTGCGGGTCATCGCGGATTGGCCGGCAGCGCAATTGTGCGAGAACTGGAGCGACAGGGCTACACCAACATAGTTACGCGAAGGCATGCCGAACTTGATTTAGAAAATACAGCAGAAACGCAACGTTTTTTTGAGCAAGAGCGTCCTGATATCGTATTTTTGGCGGCAGCCAAAGTAGGTGGTATTCATGCCAATAATACTTACCCAGTAGATTTTCTTTTAATTAATTTGCAAATTGAAATTAATATTTGCCGTGCGGCCTACGCCACAAAAGTGGGGAGACTGATTTTTCTAGGTAGTTCATGCATTTATCCGAGAGATTGTCCTCAACCCATCAAGGAAGAATATCTGCTGACAGGGCAGCTTGAGGCCACTAACCGTCCTTACGCACTCTCAAAGATAGCCGGTGTGGAGATGTGTTGGTCTTACAATCGTCAGTACGGTACAAAATGGCTGGCGGCGATGCCTACCAATTTGTATGGGCCAGGCGATAACTATGATCTGAACAACTCCCATGTTCTTCCTGCGCTTATACGTAAGATGCATGAAGCTAAGGTGGCGCAAGAAAAAGAAGTTGTGTTATGGGGTAGCGGGAAGCCAAAGCGCGAATTTCTTTATGTTGATGATTTGGCAAGCGCTCTAGTGTTTTTGGCAACGATGGATGATGCACATTACGATTCTCTCGTTGATTCATCTCATTGTCCTCTCATTAATGTAGGAACTGGAGAGGAGCAAACAATACGTGAATTGGCAGAAATTGTTGCGGATGTGGTGGGCTATCAAGGAGGCTTTAAGCAAGATGCTAGTAAGCCGGATGGTACTATGCGCAAGGTTATGGATGTATCAAAAATACAGGCTTTGGGATGGAATGCGGCTACTTCGTTGAAGGATGGAGTTCGTTTGGCTTATGAAGATTACTTGAAAAAATAGTTTTCTAGGTGTGTGTGCTTTTGCGAATTCACAGTCAATTATTTGACTCAAGCTGTGTTGCATGTCGAGCAGTCCCTTTGCTTTGAGTAGCAACTGCTCCGGCCCGATGAAGTATTAAGCCGCATATTTCACTCGCCAGTCTTGGAAGTAACTTATCACGCACTCTGGGTTTTGTTCCAGCATCATGGTAATCCCCCCATTATTAGCATGAGCTAAAAGTAGAGGTTAAGCTGCCAAGGCCAGTTTCTGTTTTGGTGTAATACCCTCAAGGCCATATTTGGGCATTCGTGATTGTATGTCCACATCCACTGAGTTGCATAGGTCTGCACCTCGCCAATCGACTCAAATAGATAATGGCTTAACCAGTCGTAACGCACTGTGCGATTGTATCTTTCAATATAAGCGTTCTGCTGTGGGTTGCCGAGTTGAATATAATCCAGACGTATAGCGGCTGCTCTGCCCAGCTTTTCAGCGTACC